>Ga0194128_10001169_pt1 | contig 46426 bp, 44 predicted proteins | sample TA2KigCa65mmetaG_FD_148650 | JGI IMG/M metagenome (GOLD analysis project Ga0194128, IMG submission 148650) | Freshwater microbial communities from Lake Tanganyika, Tanzania - TA2015037 Kigoma Deep Cast 65m | ecosystem: Environmental > Aquatic > Freshwater > Lake | place: Tanzania: Lake...
ATTCTGTAGTCGAGGATTTAAAGCAGAGCACAGATTAGAGATTGCTGAGATGATTAAGGCTTTGGCGATTAAGTAATTTATGTTACGAGTTATTGACTATTTAGCTTAAATCTCTTGCCAGATTTGAGTATCTCAGGGTTAGCCCCGGAGAGAATATGTACTGATGCCGCTTTAAAGCCCTGTTTTCCCCGTACTTCAGCCACAATCAGCAGGTGAATGTGAAATTATGTAGGTAGCCACCCGAAAACCCCTCAACTTGGGGGTCACTTACTCTCGTTTACATTCCTTATTCAAGATTTCTAGAGGGGTAGTACATCCGGCACTGCGTTGCTAATAAGCAACGTGGGGTCCTGTCTTTGTCAGTCCTTGTTTTTCGTAACGGAATGACTCATACTGCTTCTTGATATACGGATAGAGCATCTGACTTCGGATCAGAGGGTTGGGGGTTCGAGTCCCTTCGGGCGCACCATCGTAAATGTGGAGATGATCGGAGCGGGAAGTTGGCTTCTAATAGTGGAGCACGTGAGGCGTATTTTCCGGCTATAGAAAAGAAGTACGGCGAGAAAATCTCTTACTGGATTACGCAACTAAAGAAGTTAGAAGATGCTAAGTATTCGGAGCAGATTGCTCACCTGCGAGAGAATTATGGTTTCTCCCAAGCGCATGCAAATGCTTTAGTGATGTATGTGCGAGGCTCAAAGAGTTCTAAGCGTTTTGAAAAGCCAAAAGATTTCTTTGATTCTTTCGATCCCATCGCAGCCAAGACGGCAAAGAAGATTTTCAAAGAGATCAAAAGCAAATATCCCCAACTTGAACTTGTCATTGCTTGGAATCAACCCATGTTACGCACTGAGAAAAATTACATTTTTGGGTTATCCGTCGCAAAGAACCATATTTTGCTCGCCCCATGGAGCGTCAAAGTATTGGAGGCTTTTCGACCACGCCTCAAGGAATATATCGTCAACAAGAAGACCTTTGCAGTTCCCCTTGATTGGAAAGTAGATAGCTCCTTGCTACAAGCCATGGTTAAAGCCACTCTTGCCGAGGTCGCCTAATCGTTCGTTGGCAATTTAAACTTCAAGGGTCTATAGTTAGGTAAGTGCGTTTTCTCACTAATCCTCAAAAAGACCAATCTTACGATCTCACCTATGACGATGTCTTCATGGTGCCAAGCCGTTCCGGCGTATCCAGTCGGATGGAAGTCGATCTCACACCCCAAGACGGAACGGGCACCACTCTTCCAATAGTTGTCGCGAATATGACTGCGATTTCTGGGCGGAGAATGTCCGAGACAATCGCGCGACGAGGTGGTCTTGCTGTTATTCCTCAAGATATTCCGCTATCGATAGTGAAAGATGTTATTGAGTATGTGAAGTCGCGCCATTTATTCTTTGATACTGCAATCACCTTAGATAAGAGTTCTACTACTGCAGAAGCGCTCTCGCTGATTCATAAACGAGCTCACGGCGCAGTAGTTGTAGTCGAAGATGGTAAGCCAGTAGGTATTGTTACTGAAGAAGATTGTGAAGGGGTAGATCGCTTCACTCAGCTCCATCAAGTAATGAGCAAAGATCTTGTGACGCTCATCGATGATGTGCAACCACGAGCAGCATTTGATTTCCTGACTGAGAATCGCCGCCGCCTTGCACCCGTGGTAGCAAGCGATGGTCGTCTAGTAGGAATTTTGACCCGCGTAGGCGCGCTTCGGGCAACGCTCTATGCCCCAGCTGTCGACGCCAATGGCAAGTTACGTATTGCAACTGCGGTTGGAATAAATAACGATGTTGCCGACCGTGCAGCTCAACTGATCGAGATGGGCTCAGATTGCTTAGTTGTTGATACCGCACATGGCCATCAAGAGAAGATGATTGAAGCGTTACGAGCGATTCGCGCAATCAACCCAAGCGTTCCCGTTGTGGCCGGTAATGTTGTTACTGCTGAAGGTGTGCGAGATTTGATTGAAGCAGGGGCAGATATCATCAAAGTTGGAGTAGGCCCAGGGGCGATGTGCACGACTCGTATGCAGACCGGGGTAGGGCGCCCACAATTTTCCGCTGTATTGGAGTGCGCTGCTGAGGCGAAGAAGTACGGCAAACATATCTGGGCCGATGGTGGCGTTCGCCATCCACGTGATGTCGCGCTTGCGCTCGCCGCAGGAGCATCGCAAGTGATGATTGGCTCCTGGTTCGCTGGAACGTATGAATCACCTGGCGATTTACAACGTGATAGTAATGGGCGACTCTTTAAAGAATCTTTTGGCATGGCATCAGCGCGTGCCGTACGTGCTCGTACCTCTCATGAAGATGCATTTGATCGGGCGCGCAAAGCGCTCTTCGAGGAGGGCATCTCCACCTCACGTATGTATCTGGATCCCGAGCGTCCGGGCGTTGAAGACCTGGTCGACAACATCATCTCTGGTCTGAGATCTTCGTGCACTTATGCAGGCGCAAAGAATCTTGAGGATTTTGCAGAGAAAGCGGTTGTCGGAATTCAATCTGCTGCTGGTTATGCAGAGGGGCGACCACTCCACTCCTCCTGGAAGTAATTACAGAGTAATTACCAAATGGACCAACCACCATCTACCAAGATGTCTGTCCCGGTAATCCACTTTCCAGCGTCAGAGGCAAGTAGCGCGCAAGCCCCCTTGATATCTTCTGCCAAACCAGTGCGGTGGAATGCATTCATAGTTCGGAACTTTTCGACCTGCTCTTTATTGGTAAGGTCATTTGGAATCTGGCCAGGACAGATGCAGTTCACACGAACTCCATGAGGTGAATACTCAGCAGCAAGGGCTTTGGTGAGTACTAAAACACCTGCCTTTGCCGCCATATATGGCGCCCCAGATCTTTTAAATTGTTCATTATAAATACGGGGATCACTTGCTAATCGAGAGGCAATCGAACCTAAAGTGATAATAGATCCACTCTGCTGCGGGATCATCACTCGACCAGCAGCTTGAGCGCATATAAAGGTAGAGGTGAGATTTTTTTCGAGCGTCCATCGAAACTCATCGACATTGCCATCCGGTGCATGTGCGGTAGTAGCGCTACCACCAGCATTAGCGACAAAAACATCTAGGCGACCCTCCTTGCTCATGACCTGATCTACAAGGGCGTCGACGCTCTTTTCATCTGTGACATCGCAGGTGAGTGCGTTGACTTTGAGATTTCTCGAGCGCAATTCCTCGGCAGTCTGCTCGCATAGCTCGGCGCGACGAGAGGCGATGTAGACCTGTGCACCTAACTCCGCCATAGATTCGGTGAAGGCAGTTCCGAGGTGAGTGCCGCCACCAGTAACGATTGCGACTTTCCCCGTCATATCAAAGAGATTAGTCATGCTCCGATTAGCCATATTTGTCCGACTCTCTCGTAGGTTCTTATCTCAATCAATCCTATTTCACAGGGAGTTCACAACGTAAGAGGCGAATATAAGAGTGTCCTTCCGGAGACAGTATTGAGGCGGTTTGCAGTTTTGGGAACACGTGCAGCTGCAGGGATCACTCCCCCGCCTCAATAAAAATTAGAGTAAATCTAATCTTCCGCTTTTGACATCGTAGAAGCCACCAGCAACTTGCAAGTCTTTGGGTAGTAGCGGGTGGGTTTTAATCCGAGTGATATCTAACTCAAGCGCTGCACGTTGATCAATCACAGTGCGAATCTCCATGCTCCGGGTATCTACTCCGGATGCTTCGAATATCGCCCGGTGAATCTCTGGTTCAGTACCAGAGGCCATTCTGCAATCAGTATGAGGCATTACTAACACTCGATTGACGGCGAGTAAATGAGTCGCAAGAACAAGGGTGCGCAGGACATCTTCGGTCACTCGCGCTCCAGCATTGCGGAGAATCTTTGCATCGCCAGGTTTCATCCCCACAATGGCAAGGGGTGCAATTCGTGAATCCATACAAGTGACAATTGCCAAGCCCTGTGCAGCGCGTCCGCTCAGCCCCTCGGGGACGAAGTTCTTTACAAACTCTTGATTGGCTTTAAGAAGGTCAGCGAAATCAGCGGCCATGTAGGTAATCCTAGTCTGGAGCGCGCATCCGAGGGATTTATAGGGATTTCCATAGAAATCGCTGCTCGGGCTTCCGTTTTAGCCAGAGCCGTGGCGATAATTAGCCATGCGCAAAAACCTGGCTCGTATCTTCAGCTCAATAATCCTGCTGACCCCACTTCTCGTTTCGGTAACCACTCCTGCTCAAGCAGCGGTGGATCCTGACTCCTATGCGGTTATGCAGTTCCGAGATGATGTCGACCCCATCTCAGGGAATTACCTCTACAAGGTTTCCGGCGCCAAGCAGACTCCATGTGGTTCGGAGTATGAGAATTTATGGGATGACCCAGCGTGCGCACCAGCCACCAGCACCTTGCAGGTGTATAACTACTTACCACTCTGCGCAGATGAGAAAGTATTGAATTGCATCGAATCAGTAACCTGGATCAAGAGTGATGGCAGTGAAGTTAGGGGATCATTTAAGGAGTCACGAGGTTCTGTAGATCCTGACTTCACTTTTTCTCGCCAAGAGAAGTTCAATGTGGGTGCATCGATAACTCCGCAGATTTTCACATTTGCAGGTTTGTCACATAGTAAAGGGAGCTCATACGCAGTGACTGGCCATGTCACTCAAGATATCGTCAATGGAACGCCATCGGCGCCCAAGATTGTTGCCTCTATTGCACCTGTTTATTCAGAGAATGTTTCGCTAGACGATAAAGAGGCACGAACTGATTGCTTTAACGTGAATGCAAACGATGTTAAGTGTTGGAAGTTTGCAAGTAGCGATTCTGGAGTGACATTTAAATTAAATATGAAGCTACTGACAAAGCCTCAGGGATGGATCTCTGGGCGGGTTACTTCGCCTAAAGTCACCATAAGCGCTGCAGATGCTTCAAAGCGATTTGATGTCTCTATCTCTGGTGCCAATCTTTCGATTCCAATTCTCACCAAGCGCTACGACTACTCAGTTGCGGCAGAGCAATCCTCGTGGACGAAGATTGCAGGCGCTATTAAAGATTTAGGAGCCTATACCTGGGAGAAAATCAGCTCTGTTGGTGGAGAATTAATAGTTCCTTACGGACCAAATTTCTTTAATACCTTTAATCAATTGGTAGCAATAGATCGTCCTAGCGATGGGAAACCAGCCGGAGTTGGTAAAGAGTACGATGTGGCTGATCGCTTAGCGCAAGTGTGGCGAGTTGTTCTAGACCCTACAAATACCCCAAGTGGTGTAAGTGGTTGTGCTGCTACTGATTTTCAAGGTTTTGTTAGTTCTAACGCCATGACCTACGGAACTGCACTTCCGAAATACGATGGAGCAACGATGAGCTACGACGTTGCCTCACCGCATTACAACCCGGGTGGTAAGGATTACGATGCAGATGCATTTAAGGGTCGCTACGACCTACTCTTGACTGAGGCATATGCGAAATGTGTATGGAGTTTGAAGGATGGCGTGCCTAACGTCTCGGTCGAAGTACAGAAGACCGATGGAACACTTGATAACAGCGTGAAGGTAACTGGAGCCCTCAACTCAACGACAGGACTCTACGAGTTCAGTGCAATCGGATTTACCTTCAGTAGTCCAAAAATCAAGATCAAGCTCTCGGCACCACCTACTAAAGATGGCACTCCGACCGTTACTCAAGCAGCGCCTGCAACCAGCCAAGCAGCGCCTGCGGCAAAGCCAAAGGCTACAGTGAAGAGCATTAACTGTGTAAAAGGAAAGATAACCAAACGGGTAACGGGTGCTAATCCAAAGTGTCCAGCAGGGTTTAAGAAGAAGTAATCTTCATAAATTACGCTGCAAAGGTAACAGTTTGGAAAGCGAGCGTTGCTATCTTTCCTGAAACCTTGCCACTGCTATCTACGCGAATAACTTTATTCTTGTTATCCACTAGAGACTTTGTCCGTCCATCGAAGTAGATCGGGGCGCCAGTTGCTGTCACAATGGGGTTACCCTTTGAGTCAAAGAGTTGCGCATTTAATCCAAGAACAGCGGTCTTTCCCGTTGGATCTTTAACTGTAGTTTTTGCAGCGCCAACCTTGACTGCCTCAAAAGACTCCCATTTTCCGAGCGCCATCGGCTTGCCATCAGTGCCAAGGATAAGTCGACCAGAAGAATCGGTTACCTGACCTTTGTTATTGATCCGGCAGGCTTTTCCTTTTTTATCAACGAGTGGTAGGCCATTTGTCATCAAAGGAGTGGCGCTAACGCTGAGGATGGTTGGTCGACCATCGGGGCCAAGCACAGTATTTCCACCTTCATCTACCAAAGTGCCACCAAAGGCAAATTGGAGATCTTGTCCTTGCGCACTTCTAATCTGTTGCAATTTTGAGGAAGTAACAGGCATACCAACTGCGCCGGTGTAGACCGGTTGGCCAGCAACGGTAAGAACTTGATTATCAGCGTTGAGGATCGGCTGTCCCATGAAAGGCTTTTTGTTGGCGCCGAGGGCAGCATTGCCATCAGCATCGGCCATTGGGGAGGCAAGCACTGGCTGGTTAGTCTTCTGATTGATGATCGTTTCACCAAGAGCATTTGTTAATGGTGGCGCGTAAAGCACTTCACCATTCTTAGCTATGAGCGGCTTACCGTTCTCATCAAGAAGCGGGACTGCCATGATGGCATTTCCATCTGCATCAGTGAGCGCTTCTTGTCCGGCAATAGTGACTAGCTTTGTATATAGAACTTTGCCTTGATGCTCCACGGGCTTTCCATTTTGATCGAGAGTTGGCGTTGCCATAACTGGTTTACCATTGCGATCGGAGAATACAAAATTACCTCGTTTGACTACAGGTGCTGTAGTGAGCGCCTTTCCTGAAGAATCCTTCACTTCATCGCCGTTGGCGTCAGTGACGTTCAACAAAATTACTGGCGCAGTCGATGCCTTCTTCTTTGGTGCCGGCGCAGCTTTCTTTCCTCCAGTAGAAGGAGTTGCAGCTGGCGGTGGTGGCGCAGCAACGGAGAAATTTTGACCTGAAGCACTTCGAGCTAGTTGGCCGATCGCTTGTCCGCTTTGGTCAAGCGCAATTCCATTTTTAATCTGGACCGCATTGGGATCAAAAGCAGTGAAGTTCGCTGCCTTTGCCATCGTGGCATTTCCTTCAAAGGTATTAACCGCTTGTCCCAAGCAACTTGCAGGTGGTGGATTTGCCGCGCACTCAGCCCGATATGTTCCGGCATTTGCATTTGTGCCACCAGTGGTTGGGTAGATGCAATAGGTGCCACTTGGAGCGACTATCTGATTGGCAGGGCAGGTCACTGCAACACCGGCAGAACCTCCGCCGACGTTATCGCACTCAATCGCAGTGACACGAACTGATCCATCTTTACATTTGATTGTTGCTACCTGATTGACGACTCCTCCAGCAGCACCCGTGCTCTTGCAACCCTTGATACCTTCATCGTAGAAGAAGCCCACACCACAATTAATCCAATTATTGGTGGTATTTGCTGTTGCAGTTGCTGGCGTTTGGACTGCGATATTGCCACCGCAAGCAGTAGTAACCCTGTTTGCTGCAGCGGAACAATCAATTTGGCCGGTATTAGAGACAATAGGTGCGATACACGCACCATTCGCATCGCGGATCATTCCATTCATGCAACCACTTGCATTCATACTTCCGGTAGTTGCCGTACCAGTCGATGGAGGGCAATACGTTCCATTGGGTACCTGTGCACCATTACAGAAGAAAGTTCCGGTACCTGCACCTGCTCCACCACCGCACGCTACGGTTGCTTGATTGGCGGGAACGCTACAGTCGATATTTCCTCGGCTATCAGTTGTTCCCACGACAGGTGCAATGCATGCAGTGCCAGTTGCATTTGGAACAAAGGTACCTGTGCAATTCAATCCACCCGCGCTACCCGCATTGGGTGCTGTAGTGGTGGTGGTACCAGTGGTTGCGGGACATGCAGGAGGTCCCATTCCCGGCATACAAACAATTCCCGTTCCTGTACCTGCCGGTGGAGTGTATGCAGTGGTACCTGTACCTGCCGGTGGAGTGTATGCAGTGGTACCTGTACCTGCCGGTGGAGTGTATGCAGTGGTACCTGTACCTGCCGGTGGAGTGTATGCAGTGGTACCTGTACCTGCCGGTGGATCTGCAGCAATCGCAGTAGGAGCAGAGAGATTTGCGAGCGCAAATGCTACGGAGACGAGTGAGAGCGCGAGGGATCGAAATCGCTTCATGTCGACCTCCATACACGGGGAATCTTTACGAAAGGATACTCCCGCACCTATATATATGAAAAAGCCCCCAAGGGGTTTTCCCTTAGGGGCTTTCTGAGAGTTTTGTGGAGGCGCTTACTCCATCGGTCCGATAACTATTGCTTGGTCGCCTGGCTTGGCTACAAAGCGAGCATCCTTAGAGGGGTTGAGGTGGATGCCAACGGTTAGTCCGGTGCCGGCCTCGTTATCTCGGTACCCGATGATGACTTCACCACGAGCGCGACCAGCAGCGACAAGCTCTGCGTAGCTGACCTCACCTGACGCGACGTAGTAGTTGATTGGTTTGGCGCTCAAGTAAACGCCGCCAGGGCCAAAGAGTTGTTGGAAGATTGGCGAGAGATGTGGTGATTGCGAAAGTTGCGTCATCATCAAACTTGTAAGGCGATCGCTCACCACGAGATCCTCAATTGCGACAACACGTGCCAACTCAACATTATTGCTATCGAGAATTTCCGCAATTATGCGAGCACGTCCATAACCAAACGCCCCCCACTGCTTCAGCGTGTTCACTGCAAGTAGTGAGAGCAAGGTTTGGGCATCTGCATCGGCTGACGCAGTCTTTCCGCGGTAACCAAAGATGATGACCTGGTCGAATTGTGAACCAGGGAGCGCAGCCGCAAGCTCATTGAAGCTTCCGTCATATGCACGTGTGATGACCTGCATATTAGGTGTGCTCAAGTCCTTCAATTCATCAGATGTGACTCGAGCAGTTTGTGCCATCACGAGTGCGGCAGAGCCTGGCGTTGCGTAATCACCAATCTCTCGGAGTACTTTCTTGGCCATCGAGTTCCACCCGATGACAAGTGTCTGTGACGGTGCCGGTTTATGGGCGGCAAAGAGAGCTGTTTGTGGCCCGAAGGAATCAAGCTCTGGACGTGGATTGCTCCAAATGATGCGATCATCATCTTCAGCAATAGCAATTACATAATCATCGTTGCTAATGACTGTATTCATGGGTGGGTAGAGCCAAACAGCCCCATCGGCACGACGTAATCCGATAAGTGATGCATTTTGATATGCAAGAAGCGCTTCACCGAACATTTTGCCGGCAGCCTCTCCTGCAGGTTGGTAATACATCTCATTACCCTCGAAATCGAGGAGATCCAAATAGATTGCGGCAAGGCCTGGTTGGCGGCATGCATGTGCGGTGACTTGTGCAATCAACTCTTGTGATTCAACGGTAACCACCCGACCTTGTCCACTTCGCATCAAGGCATTAGCAGCAGAGGTGTCATTGACGTCAGCAATGACCGTTGTTTTTGAATCAGGCGCAAGATTTGAAAGTGCAGAAAGGACTCCTGTGACAGTTCCTGAAGTTCCTTTTGTGGCGAGCACGATGATGCTTTTCGCAGTAGCAATTGACATGTCCGGAAGTACTTTTGGATTTGAGGGCTCGACAGATCGGGTTATTACTTTTGTATGTTTGAGTTTTCCTACTCGATTCTTGATTTCATCAACCATTGTTTCTTGAGGCGTGGGCGCGAGAATTACTGCAGTTCCAGGATTGTTCTCGTTAGCAACATCAAGTTGTTGCAAGATGGAATAGACCTGTGGACCCCAACCGAAAATCATCACATGTCCACTCTCAACAACGGGACCTTTTCCTCGCTTAAGTTCAGTCAGCTTCTTGCTCGTGTTGGCAGTGATGAAAGCGAACATCGCACCGCCAGTAACGAGGCTGGCGATCGTGATGAGAATGCTGAACGATCGACCTTCCCAGGTAAGTTGGCTGAATCCACCTTTACCAAGAACTGCCCAGAATGAGTTGAAGAGATTCTCTGGTGCAGGTTTTGCGTTCTCCCCACCACCGACGCCATCGGGATTTAGTTCAAGATAGAGCCAGAACGGAACACTCAGAATTGCGGCTGCAACAAGAAGCCAACCGATGAGTACTAACGGACCACGCGCCAGGGTGTTATCAAATCGATAACGTATCTTGCTACGGAAAGAATTATTTTTGGCAGGGCTGTTGGTTGCACCTGCAGATTGGGCTCCATAGGAACGCTCGGTGCCAGTTGGCATACTCATGTTTATACCTTTCGAAAGGATTTGTCTGAAGCCAGGGTACCCGCCAACGGCCCACTATCACATAGGCGACCAGGACTTTTATCTGGGTGGCCCGTTGGTTTTCGTGGGGAAAACCCTGAAGTTTGGCGGGATTTCTTGGTTCTTTCTGGGGCTATAGATACCCTTTAACGACGGGACAACGAATCGAGAGAGCCATGACAAACTATCCGCAGCAACCACAATTTAACGCGCCGCAGGTACCTCAAGAGACCTTTGGCGACAGTCCACTTACAGATCCGAGCGTTCGCATGATTCTTTCGATGTCGCCTCAAGATGGCTCGCTCCGCCCACTACCTGCCGATTTACAGTTTCAAGAGTCGGCTGATGGAACGATGAACGTTACCTACCCCGATGGATCCATTCGTCAATTGATTCCTGGCGCAGAGGGTGAGGGAAGAATGATTACAACTCTCGCGGATGGCACTCGAATTCAATCCGATTTAACTTTTGGTGAAGGCCAAGTGAGCGTTTCATCGATTTCATCAACGGGTGAGAAGACTCTCTTATCACTTAATGAGAATGGCGCAAATATGCAGCGAGTCACCGCCGATGGACAAGTTTTTAGTTTCATTCCAGACAGTGCGCCTGAATTGATCGAGAGCTTCCGAGAAGCAGAAGCCTTTGCACAAGAAAAAGATTTTCAAAGTCAAGAAGATTTTCAATCCAATCAGCAATACGGCGAGTGGAATAACTATGGCAAACCTGCTGATTGGCAACCGGAACAGAATTGGCAACCACCTCAAGGCGATTTCATGCCACCGCAGAACTTCGGACCACAATTTGGTGGAGATAATTTTGGCCGACCTGATTATGCGGGAAATAATTGGGTAGATAATGGAAATGGATCGTGGATAGCACCGATTCAGCCAGATGCATTCCCACAACCTCAGCAATACGGCGAGTGGAATAACTATGGCAAGCCTGCTGATTGGCAACCGCAACAGAATTGGCAACCACCTCAAGGCAATTACATACAGCCGCAGAACTTCGGAGCGCAATTTGGTGGACCAGAGTTTGGTGGACCTCAACCAATGCCATTTGCGCCTATGCCACCCCAGAACTTCGGTGGAAATGATTTTGGCCGACCTGATTATGCGGGAAATAATTGGGTAGACAATGGAAATGGATCGTGGATAGCACCGATTCAGCCCAATGCATTCCAGCAACCGCAACAGAATTGGCAACCACCGCAAAGCGATTACATACAGCCGCAGAACTTCGGACCGCAATTTGGTGGACCAGAGTTTGGTGGACCTCAACCAATGCCATTTGCGCCTATGCCACCCCAGAACTTCGGTGGAAATGATTTTGGCCGACCTGATTATGCGGGCAACAATTGGGTAGATAATGGAAATGGATCGTGGATAGCCCCAGTTCAGAATTGGCAACCACCTCAGCCGAGCGATGCAAGTGGATTCTTTAAGCCTAATCCAACCGATGGTTCAGGATTTCCATTTGCTCCGGAAGCAAATGCACCTTCATTTGACGGCTCATCACCAATTGTAGAAATAGTGACAAGTTTTGATGAGGCCCCAAATGATGAGTGGAACAATCCAGAGCAAGCACCGCAACAGTAAAAAGAGTAATAAGTAGGGAGAGGAAAAATTATGGCCGGCAAGAAGTCAGGTTCAGATAATCCTTGGGCAGAGATGAGTCGCTTGAAGTTAGATAGTAAAGAGGCAAAGGCTCCAGCCCCAGACTCTCCGCGCGCAGCTTCAATTAAGGAACAAACACCCCAAGAAGTTGTCGAAGTAGTGAAAGCTACGACTGCCGCTTCGGTAGTTGAAGGGAAACTAATTCAAGAAAGTCCAAAAGATGAAGTGGAAGAGGAGATCATGGCTGAGAATGAAGAGGTAGTCGAATACTCCGCAGATGAATTGCAAGAGATGTCACTGAAGGAGTTACAAGCTCTTGCCAAAGAGAGTGGAGTGGAATTTAAGGGCCTAACAAAGGAAGAGCTAATTGATGCCCTCATCGTCGAAATTGGAATAACCGAAGAATCAGAAGAGGAACTCGTGCTTCTCGAGGAAGACGAGGAATCTGATGAGGAAGAACTTGAAGCCGAGGAAATTGACGGCGAAATGTCGCTCGAAGAAGCCCTAGCACTTCTTGGTGAAGATAGTGAAACCGAGGAAGACTTCGAGGAGACTGAGTTTGAAGAGGTAGAGGTCGAAGTTCAAGAAGGCGATGCAAGTGTTGAGTTGGATGACAACAACTCAAACGGTTAAATCCCCGCTATTTCACGCTTTCGTTAGCGCGCTCTAGATCTTCAGGGAAATCAACCTCAACCGCAAACAAATCAGAGATATCCACTGGGATAAACGAGGCTTTGTCCTTTTCTATCGATACCTCGATTCCCCTTTCGAAGTAGTCGTTATCAGCCACTTCTTCTAAACGTCGCACGAGAGCACTCTTATCTCTTGCTGCGACAAAGTTGATACCCACTGCTTCACCAAGAGCATTGACTACTTTCTTAGATAGTTCCTTGATATTGCCATTGCTATCAACTGTGTATTTCACCTCTTCTTCAGCAACTTTTGAAGTATTTACACAGATGAAAGATTGATCCTTCTCGATAAGCGGTTTGATTCTTTCGAGAACTTTGGCATCAAAGACAACGTCACCGTTCATCCAGAGCACCCCACCATCACAACTTGCTTTGAGCGCTCGCCAGAGACTCTTGCTGGTATTTGTCTGGTCGAAGAGCTCATTGTAAATAAAAATTGCTCGAGGGTGAGCTTCCATGATCATTTCCATTTTGAAACCTACGACAACACCAATTCGAGCTCGCTCACCAAAAGCCGATGAGATGTTGCTCATCTGTTGCTCCATGATGGTGCGACCATCTTTTAATGGTGTGAGTGGTTTAGGCCACGGTTTTCCAAGGCGGGTACCCATTCCTGCGGCGAGGATAATTACTTGCTGAACCACGTCACTCCCTTACTGACTATGTCGCACTCGGGAGAGCGCAGATACAGATGTATCGTGCTCAGCAATGGTGCGTTCTAGCTCTCTGTAGAAGGCAGTGGTGCTCTCGCCCGCTGCAATTCCTCCGAAATAGTACCGGCAGACCTCTTGTCTCTTATCGAACAACTCGTCGTGAGCGAGCACCCTTGTCAAAGCACCACTCAACCCACTGATTGTCCTCTGATCAATGATGTATGCCGCCTTTGCTACCGGAGATTCCGCCTCTAATTCCAATCGATTGCTTCCTCGGTCCGAGAGAAAAATGGCTCCTGATGGTTTGAGATAGAGATAATCAAGCGTCACGCTGGAGATATCGCTTATGAGTAAATCTGTATCTTTGAGAACGCTCAGCACATCGCCTGCAAGATGAATTTCGTGGGGCCCTCGCGCCAGTCTTTTTATGATGTATGCATGGGCATCTGAAATCAACGGATCCTTTGAATCCATGATTCTTGGATGGGGTTTATAGATCACACGGCAACCGGATTGAGCAAGTGCAGCATCAATAATTGCCATGCCGTAACAATCCATGGAGGTGTAATTATTGGCTTCATCCTCACCCTCCCACGTGGGAGCGTAGGTGATTGTCTTTAGCGCACTGTTCTCAAGTATTGGCGTAGTTTCAAGATCGAGTTGCGGTCGCCCAATGGGAATTAGTTTCTTCTCATCGAGCCAAGCCACAGCAGAGAGGTATCTATCTTTAGCGGCAGCACCTGCGACAAAAACTCGGTCATATGCCTTTGATTGATTACTCACCATTGATATTTTGTCGCTCTCACCATGATTCACATGGATATGCGCAGCTTGTTGATAGGCAAGTGTTTGGAAATTTTGATAAGAGTTGTTTACATAGATCAGGGCTTTAAATTGAGAAAGCTCCAAAAGTTGCATGAGTAAGTCATATGTCCGCGCATGTACTACCAAAAGCGATGTGATTTTCTGGAGCTCTTCGGTGGTTGCAGCATGACGGGTGATAATCATTGGCCGCAAATGTGTGGGAGCTTTCTCAAAGACTGGAATCCATTGCGCAATCTGATAGATCTTGGAGGGGGTATCTGCAAAGAATGCGGCAACTCCATGATTTTGCGCGCTATCTGTAGTGAATGGCAGCAATTCTGGTGGAAATACCAAACGCCAGAGCGTCTTGGCCTTTCGCTTTAGCACCCGGTAGAGACGCGCAACTGGGTTGCGATCTCGTCGTCGTTGCGCCATTTTTCACCATCTTTTCATCTCTGCACGGGGGGTTGGAATAGAGTACCCGTTATGGGGAGAGAACCGAGAGAAATGAGCGATAAATCCCTTCGGTTGCGCGCTGCAGCGCGAGCAGATGATGGCTTTTTCTCCACCTTTGTCTTAAGGAAAATCTCAAGGACTTTCACAAATGCATTAGTAGAGACTTCAATAAAACCAAATACTGTTACAGCGATATCGATAGTTGTGGGGTTATTGGCGGCATACATGGCCTCGACTGGAAAATATTTCGCCAGTGGAATCGTCTTTCTCTTCTCCCTAGTTCTTGATTGTGTAGATGGTGAAATTGCCAGATACAAATCAGAATTTTCAGCCCTGGGTGCGTGGCTAGATGCGCTCGCCGATCGGGTAAAGGAATTCGCTTATATCGGGGCGCTTGCATACAGCACTAATGATGCGCGAACTTGGTGGCTGGCACTGGCTTTAGTGATTCTCCAAACTGTTCGACACCTGAGTGACTATAACTTCGTAAAACTTCAAGATTTATATGAAGAGAAAGTTACAACCTCAGCTAGCACGCGTTCAGGTCTTCGTTACTGGATGAAGAAAGTGTTGAATTTACCAATCGGTGAGCGATGGTTGCTACTAGCCTTTCTCCCGCTATTTACCTCCATTAATGATTCGTTTCGAGTAATTATCATTTTAGGAATCTTCTCATTTATCTTTGTAGTTCTCGCTCGCGCACGGAGAATTTTCACCTGGCCAGATAAAATACTTTCCGCACCATTCTTAGTTGCGCAACGAGATACCGTGATTCCGATTCGGATTTCTGGGTCGAAGATTGCTTGGACATTTCCCTCTATCCTGCGCGGGTGCGAACTAGTCGCGCTACTCATCATTCCTCTAAACATTTCTCCAGCGCTGCAATTTCTTTTGATTGTTTCGGTAGCGCTCTGGCATTATGCAAATCTTTATGATTCCCTGCAGGGGCGTTCGACGAGATATGGTCGAGCGGGGTTGCGAGTTGCAGGTCGAATTTCTCTCTGCCTACTTGCTTATGCTCTTGGGCTTGATAGTGAGATTGTCACTGGCTTAACCATTTATCTGGGTCTGCTCATCGTTATGCGTGGCGGGCATAATGTAGCCAAGGGGGCGGTATGAGTCGGCGAATTTCAATCAGTGAGCTAAGAGCAGTAGCGCAACCGGAATCTGTGCGCGGTCGAGCAAATTCAGAGCATTGGGTTGCAGATCTTTACTTGCGGAAGATTTCACCGTACCTAACACGCATTCTCTTGCGAATGAATTTCTCACCCAATGCTGTTACCTGGTTGATGATTCTCACTGGGCTCTCCGCAGCTCTCTCATTATTGATTCCTGGGTTACTTGGTGTTGTTCTGGCATTGGCCTTAGCTCAGCTGCAGATGCTCTGGGATTGTTGCGACGGCGAGATTGCACGATGGAAGAAGGAGTTTTCACCCGCAGGGATCTTCCTCGACAAGTTGGGTCACTATCTCACCGAGAGCGCAATTGCAGTTGCGCTGGGCTTGCGCCTTACCGGATGGCCCGAAAAATCGCTTGACTCTAGCGATTACCCGTTGATAGGCGCGCTCTTTGCGCTCCTTATCATTCTCAATAAAGCGCTCAACGACGCAGTCCATATCTCTCGCTATTTTGCGGGCTTATCAAAATTAGAGGATAGAGAATCCGAGGGTACATCGCGCAGTTCTCTAGTGAGAGTAATCAAAGGAATTTTCAAGTTCATACCCCTTCACCGCATGTTTCACTCAGTAGAGATGACTATTTGGATTTTTGTTCTCACTCTCTTGAGCTCTCTCTATGATTTACAACTTTTAGAGAAACTCTTCAATTGGATACTTCCACTCATAATCTTCGTCTTCATTGGTCACCTCGTGAGCATTCTCACCTCCAATAAATTACGAGCAGGCGAATAAGAAAGTGAGCAGAAGAGTTGGTGCAGTACTCCTCACCATGGGTAAGCGTCCTAGAGAATTAGCGCGAGCGTTGCAATCTTTGAAAAGCCAGATTGGTATCGAATTAGATGTAGTCATTGTGGGAAATAGTTGGAACCCCGCATCTGAATACCCCGAGGAAAAAACGCTCTATTTGCCCGAGAATCTTGGAATACCAGCGGGCAGAAATGCCGGTGCCGTCAAAGTATCGGGGGAATTTCTCTTCTTTCTCGATGATGATGCCTACCTAGAATCACCGCACGCACTTACCGCGCTTATTTCGCACTTCGATGCACATAGTCAATGGGGTCTCATCCAGCCCCGTGTGGTGCCAGATGGAGAAGGAATCGCCCCTTCGCGTTGGATCCCACGACTTCGGATTGGTGATCCACTGGCAAGTTCACCCGCTACAACTTTATGGGAGGGCGCGGTGATTATTCGCCGTTCGCTCTTTAATGAAATTGGAGGATGGCCAGCGAATTTCTTCTATGCTCACGAGGGAATCGAGTTGGTCTGGCAGGTGTACAACCATGGATTTATCGCATGGTATGCAACAGATGTGACGGTTAAACATCCGGTAATTCAACCCACGCGACATGCAAATTTCTATCGGCTCAATGCTCGCAATCGCGTCTGGTTAGCTAAACGGAATCTGCCATTTCCCATCTCATTCATTTATATATCTATCTGGTTTGCTATTTCGATGATACGAGTGCGAAATGTGAATGCTCTCATCTCTTGGTTGCGAGGGTTCGGTAATGGTGTTGTTGCTAGCGCTGGTAAGCAGAGGAAATTGAGTTGGCGAGCGCTATTTGCCCTCGGGCGAGCGGGAAGATTCCCAGTTATCTAGTCGATAGTGGCTTAATGAGCCCTTTTTGATTATTCTCTTACCATGTCCAAAAAAGCAACAAAAATCGCAAACTCTCTTGAAAATCTACTCTTCCAAGCGCGCTGGATATTGGCGCCGCTTTACATAGGTTTAGTTTTCGCCCTTATCGCACTTATCTACCGCTTCATACTTGAGTTTGTACATCTCGTCGAGAATCTCGGGGAAAAAGATCCACATGTCTTTACCCTTGATCTCCTTGCACTTCTAGATTTAACGTTAATCGGGAATCTGATTCTCATTGTTATTCTCGCTGGATATGAGAACTTCGTCTCGCGAATCGACGCCGCCCACGAATCTGATGATCGGCCTCATTGGATGGGCACCATCGACTTCTCTGGATTGAAGATCAAATTAATTGGTTCGCTTGTTGCAATCTCTGTCATTGAACTTTTAAAGGATTTCATCGAACTTGCTGGAGATAAAGAGGTTGGAGAGGGAACTATCTGGCGTGTGATTATTCACCTCACCTTTGTTGCCTCTGGAGTTTTATTCGCTTTAATGGATTGGATTGCGGATAAGCGCGAAGTGCACGGCCCAAGTTCAGGCGCAAAGAAATAACACGTGCGTTTAGATTTACTTGCTGCGCTAAGTGGCATTCTCATCGCAGCCCAATCGCGGGTTAATGGTGGTCTCTCGGCAGCGCTGGGAAATAGCACTGAGGCAGCGGTTTACTCTTTTGGTTCTGGATTCTTACTTCTTAACATCATCGCATTAGCTAACCCCAAAGTTCGACAGGGCGTTCGACGAATTGTTGCTGGAGTGAAAAGTGGTGAACTACCCGCTTGGCGGCTCTCTGCAGGAATCATGGGTGGAATCTTCGTTGCCATTCAAACGTTCACTGTTCCAATTATTGGAGTTGCGCTCCTCTCAGTTGTGATGATTGCCGGTCAAACGCTGGCTTCTTTGATAGTGGATCGAATAGGTATCACTGGTGGAGGCAAACAACCAATAACGCTCCGCCGAGTATTAGCAGCAGCAATCACGATTTTTGCGGTACTAGTTGCGACATGGGAAGAGATCCAACTGGCAAATATTTCACCCGCCCCCATCATCATCGTCTTTGTTGGCGGTTTTATGATTGGTGTCCAGCGCGCTCTCAATGGACAGATTAATGATGTATCAGGGCAAAGTTTTTCAACAACCTGGCTCAATTTCTTTATGGGTACATCAACACTTGTCATCCTGTTGATTATCAATACGGCACGAGGCGAAGAAATAGTCGGTCTACCAACATCACCATGGTGGATTTATTGGGGCGGAACTATCGGAGTCCTTTACATTGCCTCTTCATCAGTGATTGTGGCAAAGATTGGCGTACTCTCATTTACCTTATTTGCTACTGGAGGACAGCTAATAGGTTCTTTGATTTTTGATCTAATTGCACCACCGGAGGATGTGACAATTGGTATCAATCTCGTACTTGGAATTCTTATCACATATATTGGAGTGCTTGTTGGTGGATTACGGAAACAAGGATTAATTCGAACGAGATCTACGCCAAATAATTGAGAGTATCGATCCGCCAATAAAAAATGCGGCAATTGCGTAGGAGAACGTTTTCACTATGGGAATACTTGCGGAGAAGTAACCGGCAATTGTGATTCCCACTCCCCAAGCGAGCGCTCCGACTGCATTTGCTGAAAGGAACTTGTAGTAAGGCATTTTGGAAATTCCGGCGATGGGCGGAATGAAGGTGCGAAACCAGGGAAAGAATCGGGCGGCGCACACAGCCCACCAGCCATGTTTTTGGTAAAAAACCTCAGAGCGAGCAACCATCCGCTCTACCCGCGGTTTCTTTGAATTTTCAAGATAGGGGCGACCAAGTTTTCGCCCAGTTACATAACCCACTTGATCTCCAACAAATGCGGCAAGAAAGATTCCAGCAACCAGAATCACAATATTCATATCATCACGCGCAGCTGCAACAAGGCCGGCGCTAAAGAGAATCGAATCTCCCGGAAGCCAGAAGGCCACAAGGATTCCCGTTTCTAGAAAGACTATTCCCCAGACCAACATGTAAAGGAGGAAGGGCGCTATCGGCGAGAATCTCTCATCGAAGCTCGCTGCAAATTCGAGAGAGGTCATGGTGCAAGGGCCGCGAGGGCAGGAAGTGGAGGTCGCGAGAGAATTCCACTGGCGCCCTTAAGGCTCCAGCGACCGGCATCGTAAGGAATCACTAGCGCATCGCCATGTCCGACCGCGATAGTTCCACTATTTTCGGTGGTAAGTAGACCATCGCCTTCAAGCAGGAGCAAGATGCCAAAACTTGCATCGATAGTTGCACCATCACCAGGGATTACATCGGCGCGGAAATACCCATCAGCTTTATTGGTGAATAACGAACGAATCTCACCTCCTGTGAAGTTGGAGCTTTTCACCAAAGTAGATATCTCATCGGAACTCAGTGGATTGTAATTGAGCGAATCAAGGACTACATCGAAACCAAGCCCCAGATGGCCATCTTTTAATCCATCAACAGCGAAGCCTTCCCACTCCAAAAGAGCAGAGAGGTCCGTTGGCTCTTGTAGTTCGAGTACAAAAATTCCAGCGTCAATCGCATGGGCAGTGCCGGCTGGCACCAAGATTGCATCCCCTGGTTTGACTGAGACCATATTTAAGGATGACAAAAGTGCGGCTGAATCTTTTGCTTGCACCATTGAGAAAATCGCTTCTTTCTTCATCTGCTTCGCAAAACCGAGACCTACTTTTGCATTCTCAGGTGCATCCAAAATGATCCAGGCTTCGGTCTTTCCATGATCAAGTGCTAGATGCTTCTTGGCAAATGCTTTATTGGGATGGAAATGGACCGGAAGGCGTTGATCTGGATCGAGTAATTTCACCAGGATTTCAGTGCTCGTCCCGAATGCATCGACATGAGCTTTGCCAAGCCATCGCTCTGGTTCACCTGCGATTGCTTCACGAAGATATTCGCCGTCGGGTAGTCGCGATAAACCCATCTCGCGCTCACCAAATCGAGTAGTTGTTGCCCCTATCCATTCTTCAGGTCGCATTGGTCCACCAGGGCCATTACGAAGTACGCCAATTCGGTTTCCACCACGATAGAAGTGATCAAATTGATTAGAGGGCAGGATGACTGGTGTAAGCGACATAGCGATGAGTTTACCTACAGGTGGCTTTGATAGCAGCGGCAACCGCAGGAGTTACTGCAGGATCAAAGACACTTGGGATAATAAAACTCTCGTTTAACTGCTCTGGCCGCACACAATTAGCAATCGCATCCGCAGCAGCTACCAAGGCATCATCGGTGATTTTTGTCGCACCGATATCAAGAAGACCACGGAAGACTCCCGGGAAGGCAAGCACGTTATTGATCTGATTCGGTTGATCGCTCCGACCAGTGGCAACTACTTTCGCATAGCGGCGAGCAATCTCTGGGTCGACTTCAGGATCTGGGTTGGCCAAAGCAAAGACAATCGCATCTTTAGCCATGCTCTGTAAATCGCCTTCATTTATAACATTTGGCACGCTTACACCGATAAATACATCAGCACCTGTCAGAGACTGGCTAAGTGAGCCAGTGAAGTTTTCATTGTTGCTGATATCGATAAACCAAGAGCGCATCTCATCGCTCTTAGGTGAACTTTTATGAATCACGCCATCGATATCAAAGCCAATCATGTGTCGCGCACCAGCATGGTAGAGCAGTTGCGCGACAGCAGTACCTGCAGCACCAACTCCGTTAAGAATGATTTTTACCTGAGAGATCTCTTTCTTTATCAACTTGAGAGCGTTTTTAAGCGCCGCAGTCACGACAATTGCCGTTCCATGTTGGTCATCATGAAAGACGGGGATATCTAGAATTTCGCGGAGCCTACGCTCGACTTCGAAGCAACGTGGTGCAGAGATGTCCTCAAGATTTATTCCACCATAGACAGGAGCAATAATCTGAACGGTACGGACAATCTCATCAACATCTTGAGTATCGAGGCAAACTGGCCATGCATCAATATTTGCAAATCTCTTGAAGAGTGCAGCCTTGCCCTCCATCACAGGCATAGCTGCAGCAGGTCCTATATTTCCAAGTCCAAGGACTGCAGATCCATCGGTGACAACAGCGACAGTATTTCTTTTGATAGTTAATCGACGAGCATCGGAGGGGTCAGCAGCAATTGCTTGGCTGACTCGGGCAACACCTGGAGTGTAAGCACGGGAGAGATCATCACGAGTTTTAATCTGAACCTTGCTTTGGACTTCGATTTTTCCACCGAGGTGGATGAGAAAAGTTCGGTCACTTACCTTTCGTACCTTCAATTCGGGTACTTCAGAGATTGCCTTTGCCACTCGATCAGCATGGTCTGCATCCATGGTGTCACAAGTGATATCGACTACAACCCGGTCAAAGGATGATTCCACGATATCGAGCGCCGTCAGCGATGCCCCTTGAGAATTAAGGACTGCTGTTAGCGCTGAGACAGGTTGATTGGCTGAAGGACCTTCAACGCGAATGGTGATTCCATAGCCGGGGCTCGTAGAAACCATAAAAATCTCCTAATCTGGGCTATTCAGAGTACGACGACGAGGGGGATTTATGAATTCACAGGCTAGTGATAAGCCTCACGGGCTCGATGGGGCGCAGGTTGCAGCCCTTGATAAGGCCCATGTTTTCCACTCCTGGTCGGCGCAGGCAGCTATCTCTCCCCTGCCAGTAGCCGGTGGAAAAGGCTCCTATTTTTGGGATTTCGATGGGAAGAAGTATTTAGATTTTTCAAGTCAACTCGTGTTCACCAACGTTGGACATCAACATCCCCGCATCATCGAGGCGATTAAGAAACAAGCGGATATCTTGGCAACGACTGCACCGCAACATGCCAATGACATTCGCAGTATCGCTGCACAAAAAATATCTTCACATGCGGAGAGTTTCCATAACAAAGTATTTTTTACCAATGGCGGCGCAGATGCTGTAGAGAATGCCATTCGAATGGCGCGTATTCACACTAATCGCCACAAAATTCTTTCGCATTATCGCTCTTATCACGGCAATACTGCTGCGGCAATCGCTGCTACAGGTGATCCGCGGCGCTGGCCAAATGAATTTGCATATGGGCATATTCATTTCTTTGGCCCATATCTCTATCGCTCTGCATTCTGGGCTACAACTGAAGATGAAGAGTGCAAACGCGCACTTGAGCATCTTGAGAATTTAATTATTCTCGAGGGTCCAAAAACTATCGCTGCAGTCATCATCGAATCAATTGTCGGTACTAATGGAATCCTTGTACCACCAAAAGGCTATCTTGAAGGCGTACGCGCTCTTTGTGATAAGTATGGGATTATCTGGATTGCAGATGAAGTGATGGCAGGTTTTGCCCGCGCTGGTAAATGGTTTGCTTATCAACACTCAAGCGCTAAACCAGATTTGATTGTCTTTGCCAAAGGTGTTAACTCTGGATATGTCCCTCTTGGTGGCGTCATCATTAGCGATGAGATTGCAAAGACTTTCGATGACCGAGTATTCCCAGGTGGACTTACCTACATGGGACACCCACTCGCCTGCGCAGCTACAGTTGCTGCAATCGACCTCATGGAAGAAGAGGGAATCATCGAGTATGCCGCTGAAATCGGCGAGAAGATCATTGCTCCTGCGCTCCATGATTTAGCAACAAAACATAAGGTTATTGGCGATATTCGCGGTAAGGGCGTCTTCTGGGGCGTAGACCTGGTAACCGATCGCGCTACCCGTGAGCCGCTTGCTCCTTATGGCGGATCAAGTCCAGCGATGAATGAATTTGCTGCTGCGTGTAAGAAAGATGGGCTCTGGCCATTTGTTCATTTCAATAGAACGCACGTTGTACCACCATGCACGATTAGCGAACACGAACTAAAAGAAGGTTTTGCGATAATGGATAAGGCGTTAAGCGCGATTGGAAAGTATTACACCGGCGTTTAGCCACGGATAAGTGTGGTTAAGTGCTTATCGAAAATTGCACTCACCTCACGTGAACCGGCCGTGCCAACAGTCTGAATCGGCTTACCAAAGCTCTCTGCCTGTTGAAATGCAATTCGATCTGGGATCGCAGGTTTCATAATCTGCTTACTGAAGATTCGACCCATCTCACGAATTCGATAATCATGCTCTTCAGCAACGCTCTTGACACGATTGGGCAAGATGCCAGCGAGTTTCAATTTCTTATTATGTGAGCTGCGGATCTCTTCGATCTCTTCTGCAGCTCGTTCGGCACCTTGAAGTCCGAAGAAGGTTGGAGTAGCAACAACAACAGCTAGATCACTAGCAGCGAGCGCTTCCCGTGTGAGGGTGCCAAGGGATGGTGGGCAATCAATAAGGACCAAGTCGTACCCTTCGAGTTTTTCCAAGGCGCGAGCAAGGCGAGGTTTAAAAGCGGCCGCAGATTTAAATGCATCATGTTGAATCAGGTTTGGGCTAGAAGCGATGACATCAACTTCCCCCGGGGCTATCTCCCAAGCGCATTCAGTAAGACTGTTATGGAGAGTATTAATGGTGGGGTTTGCAAGGACCTCAGCTGCAGTAGATGCTGGATTCTTTGCAGCAAGAATCGATGTTGCATTACCTTGCGGGTCAAGGTCAATGACGAGAGTTGCTAATCCGCGAACTGTTGCCGCTCCAGCAAAACCAAGAAGTACAGAGGTCTTTCCAACGCCACCTTTAAGGCTCAAAATACTGACTACGCGCATGGCGCCATCCTAACTACTTTTTAAACAGTCCCATATAGTCGGTCGCCAGCATCGCCTAAGCCCGGGACGATATAGCCATGCTCGTTCAATCTCTCATCGAGCGCGCCCATCACTACAGTCACCGGCGCACCAGTGAGTGATTTTTCAAGGGCTGCGACTCCCTCGGGTGCAGCGAGGATGCAGATGATGGTGATATCGGTAGCCCCGCGCTCGAGCAGGTAGTGAGTGGCAGCAATCAATGTGCCACCAGTAGCGAGCATTGGGTCGAGGATGTAGCACTGACGGCCAGAGAGATCCTCGGGTAAGCGATTGGCATACGTAGATGCCTGCAAGGTTTTCTCATCACGGACCATCCCTAAGAAACCAACTTCTGCAGAGGGAATCAACCGCGTCATACCCTCGAGCATTCCAAGGCCTGCGCGCAGAATCGGCACCACTATTGGACGTGGTTTTGAGAGATGGACTCCAGTCGTTGGCGCTACCGGAGTTTCGATAGAGATCTTTTCAGTGCGAATTTCGCGAGTGGCTTCATAAGCCAAGAGCATCACAAGCTCTTCAGTGAGATGGCGGAAAGTCGGTGAGTCAGTTCTTTTATCGCGAAGAAGTGTTAATTTGTGAGTGATGAGAGGATGATTAGCCACGTGAGTCTTCATAACCAAGAGCCTATCGCAGCAGCGATGGAGATCGCGCTCGCCGCCGCAAAGAGCGCTTGGCATGAACATGGCGATGTACCAGTGGGTGCGGTAGTTCTTGACCCTAGCGGTTTAGTTATTGCCACCGGAGTAAACGAGCGCGAACTTTCGCATGACCCTACTGCGCACGCAGAAGCGGTTGCGATTCGCAAAGCTGGCAAGCAACTGGATAACTGGCGTCTAGATGGGTGCACGCTAGTTGTCACGCTTGAGCCGTGCGCGATGTGTGCCGGTGCAATTATTCAGTCACGCCTTTCCAGAGTGGTATTCGGCGCATGGGATGAGAAAGCTGGCGCAGTAGGTTCAGTAGTTGATCTCATCCGAGACCCACGCGCTCTCACTAAAGTCGAAGTGATATCTGGGGTATTGGCAGAACGTTCAAGCGCGCTCTTAAAGGAGTTCTTTGCCCAGTCTCGATAAGAGATTTGAATAAGGTATCTTTGGCGACGGTGGCGTGTCTGAGCGGCCTAAAGAGCACGCCTCGAAAGCGTGTGTGGGGGAAACTCCACCGTGGGTTCAAATCCCACCGCCACCGCCAGATTTAAATAATAATTTCGTACGATGGATTAAGAATCGTCAATTTTCCATCGAGTTCGCCGACCATACCTTCAGCCTTGAGCGTGGAACCAACTTCAAGTCCTGCAATCTCGCGACGGCCAATAAATTGGAGCCGGACACCTCCGGTCTCATCCCAAATTTCAATTTCCACAAGTGGAGCTGAACTCTTAGGCGCAACTCGGATCCCAGTTACACGTCCAACGACCTCGGCGCGCTTACGCCATTGAATCGCGCCAATCTTAGTTCCGCTTTTCGCATGATGCCCGACTGGCTCATATACAGGCGATTCAAACTCAGGCTTCACTGAAGTTTTAGTATTGACAACTGCAACTTTCTCTTCAGTGCTTGGCACAAGCTTGACTTTGCCATCGAGAATCTTTTCAACATCAAATGGAACGATTGTTGCTACTACGCGATCTAATTGTGTGATTGCGCTAGCAATACTCTCCGCTGTCTGATCGTGCAGTAGTCGTCCAAAAAATCTTGAAAAGATTCGATTTGGCAGGAGAAGAGTTAGTTCGACATCTAGATCTTCGGTCGCTCGCAGGGCATAATCGAGAACAGAATTCGTTAGGCGTCTATCGGGACAATCAATGAGTTGTAGAGCAATATCGCTCAACCCTGGGTGATTCGACCACTCTTCAAGTAAGGCGGCAGCCTGCATATCGTCTAACACAAAGTGAACAGCTTCTAGTCTTCTAGACTTCAAAGTTCTTGCATAGCGGACCGTTGCCATAGTGGCTAGGTCTACCTTTGCGACAAGTACTGTGACATCGTGCCGAGTGATATTAGAGATTCTTGTCTCGTTTAATTTTACTTCTAGCGCTGTATTTTCAACCGAGTACTGCTTATTAAACTTAAGAGTGAACAGAATTACTAGTGGTGTTCCTAAGACAACCAACCAAGTTCCATCGGCAAATCTGACGGTTGAAATAATGAGAACTACTATTGCGGCAGCGATACCAGAAGCGCCATGAACTATTCTTATAAGCTTCCAATTTTCTGGTTTTACTCGTTGAGAGTGGCGGAACATCCCTAGTCCAGTGATTGTAAACCCAACAAATACGCATAAGGCATAAATTGCAGCAAGAGCAGTGATACTTCCGTTTGTGATGAGGACTAAAATTATGGCGGTAGAGCTGAGGAAAATTATCCCGTTAGAAAAAACTAGCTTGTGGCCACGTGCGGTTAATCGCTTGGGTAAAAAGCCATCGTCTGCAAAGATCTTTACCATATTGGGGTAAGCGCTAAAACAGGTATTTGCTCCGGCGAAAAGGATGAGGGTTGTGGCAAGTTGTACTGTGTAATAGAGAAAATCTCCAACGGTAGATTGTCCAAGTGTAGCTTCTGCTAATTGGGATATGACAGTAGGAGTGCCAATAGCAAACGGGATTACTTGAGTCTGATGCGCTAACCAGGTAATTCCCACTATTAATAAGGCCAAGGTAGAAGCCATAAGTACCAGAGTCTGGCGAGCATTTTTTTCTTCTGGGGTTTTGAAATAAGCAACGCTGTCAGAAATTGCTTCAAGTCCAGTCAATGAAGCACTGCCATTTGCAAATGCTTTTAGGATAAAAACAAGTACGATAAATGAAAGTAATAGTTTTTCATCACCGATTTCTATTAATCCTGGTTGATTCGAATCAAATTTTGGTAGTGATCCATCAAAAAAACGGTAAAGACCAAAGGCAAATACAGTTAACATGGATCCAATAAACAGGTATGACGGTATAACAAAGAATAAGCCGGCATCTTTCACGCCTCGAAGATTTATGTAAGTCAACGTTGAAATTGCTACAAAAATTAAAACTAATCGATAATCAGCAAGCGCTGGGAAAGCGGATGTGATTGCTGCTACTCCCGCAGTGCTTTGGATTGCTACGGTGATTATGTATCCAAAAATTAATTCCACAGCTGCAATCTGAGAGGGAATGACACCTAAATTTTCACGGGCAACTATGTAGGCTCCACCTGTTTTCGTATAAGTGGAAATCACGTTGTTATAAGAGAGAGTTACTAGAAGCAGGATGCAAAGAATGACTGCGACCATTGGAGTCAATAAGGAAAATGCAAGCAGGCCAAAAGCAGGAATCAAAGCGATAAGGATTTGCTCAGTTCCATAGGCAGAAGATGAGATGCAGTCGGATGAGAGGATTCCGTAGGCGTGTCTCTTGGACAGGCGCTGATCGTTCAGGGTATGACGATTGAGCGGTTTTCCAAGTAGTAAACATTTAAGTCGGTAAAGAAGCGGGTCTCGGAGGTGCATTTGTTCGCCCATTACCGAAGGCTTGGGAGCATCGTCTTGCCATGCCCTTGCCACAGATATCGCTCTCTCTCACTCTGCTACCTATATATAGTAGAGAAACTTCCGCGGAGGATAAGAGATTTGAACTCTTGAAGGGTTTCCCCTTACACGCTTTCCAAGCGTGCGCACTCGGCCGCTATGCGAATCCTCCATGCAGTTTTTTAGGCTGCAGGGTCAAAGATACTCGGTCACTATGATTGCTCCTGACCCCCCGCATGGCGATACCGTGCTGAACTCCCCCAGGGCTGGAAGGCAGCAAGGGTAGGTGCGCTCTTTCGGGTGTGCGGGGGGTCCTCACAGTTAGGCTCACCCACATGGTTGACTCCACCTCCGTTGATCAGGGACCGATTGCGCTCTATCGCAAATATCGTCCTGGTCGCTTTAGCGAGGTCATCGGACAAGACCATGTTGTTACTCCACTGACCAATGCCCTCGCCTCAGGCCAGGTCCATCACGCCTATTTATTCTCAGGTCCCCGCGGCTGTGGCAAGACCTCGAGCGCGCGCATCATGGCGCGGAGCCTTAATTGCGAAAAGGGGCCCACACCCGATCCCTGCGGTAGTTGCCAATCCTGTAAAGATCTTGCGCCAATGGGTCCAGGTTCTATCGATGTCATCGAGCTCGATGCCGCAACGCATGGACTTGTTGATGATGCACGTGAACTTCGCGATAAAGCCTTCTTCTCACCCGTTCAGAGCAAATACAAAATCTACATTATCGATGAAGCGCATCAACTTGGTCCAGGCGCCGCAAATGCGCTCCTTAAGGTCGTTGAAGAACCACCACCACATGTGCTTTTCATCTTTGCAACGACAGAACCCGATAAGTTAATTGCAACAATCCGATCGCGTACTCATCACTACCCATTCCGTTTAGTTGCACCTGCGCTTCTTGCAGAGCATCTCACCAAGATTTGCGACTTTGAGAAAGTCACCGTTGCTAAAGGCGTCATACCTATGGTTGTTCGTGCGGGCGGTGGTTCGGTTCGTGATTCACTTTCAGTTCTCGGTCAACTTCTTGCTGGTGCTGGAAAAGATGGCGTGAGTTACGAGATCGCTCTCCAACTTCTTGGTTTTACCGATAATGCGCTTCTTGATGATGTCATCGATGCGCTCGCCGCTCGCGACGCACGCTCGATTTTCACCACTATCGATCGCGTCATTGATTCTGGGCATGATCCGCGTCGCTTTGCACAAGACCTACTCGAGCGAGTTCGTGATCTCATCGTCTTGCATGCAGTAAGTAGCGATGATCAAACGGCGCACTCACTCTTTCGCCAATTACCTGATGACCAATTGGAGCGGATGCGTGCTCAAAGCAGCAGGCTAGGAATTAATGCCCTCACCCATGGCGCTCACGTCATCTCTGAAGGCTTAAATCAGATGCGTGGGGCCACTGCCCCGCGCCTTATCCTCGAATTCACCGCAGCCCGCTTGCTCATCCCGACCACTGGAGATGAGGGGCTATTAGCCCGTATCGAACGTCTTGAGCGAAACAGCGGCATTGCAGTTGCTGCACCGGCTCCTCAATCTGCGCCAGCTCCGGCAGAGCCCCGAAAGCCACCAATAGAACCAGTAGCAGAACCAGTGGCGAAAGCAAAGGTTAAGGAGCCAGAGGTAAAGGCGCCTGCGGCAAAGATTGAGGGCATAGATGTTGTTGGACTCCGTCGGTTGTGGCCAGATGTCATTGAGAATGTCAAAAAGCGTCGACGATTAACCTGGACCTTACTCAGCGCTAGCGCAACTCTTGCCACAGTTGATGATGGTGTGATTACGATTGCGATGATTAATGCGGGCGCTCGAGATTCATTCTTACGTTCAAGTAGCGATGAAATATTACGGGAAGCATTTATTGAGATAGTTGGACTTGATCGAAAGATTGAGATCATCATCGATCCATCAGTCAATCCCACATCAACTCCTGCTAGCGCGCCGATGGAGGAAGTTGTCGGGAATTCGACCGACTTAAATGCGCTCAGCGGTGCGGCGCTCTTAGCAAAAGAGCTTGGCGCAAAAATCATCAGCGAAGCACCAAAAGAGTAGGCGTCATACATGTACGAAGGTGCTATTCAAGATCTCATTGATGAACTCGGCCGACTTCCTGGAGTAGGTCCTAAGAGCGCTCAACGAATTGCCTTTCATATTTTGCAAAGCGAATCAGTAGATATTCAACGTCTCGTCGAATCGATTCGAGAAGTGAAAGAGAAGGTGAAGTTCTGCGAGATCTGTGGCAACGTCTCAGAGGATGTGCAGTGTCGGATCTGCCGTGATCCCAAACGTGAACTCCATGCAATTTGCGTTGTGGAGGAGAGTAAAGATGTGCAGGCTATCGAGAAGACGCGCGAGTTTCGCGGGCGCTATCACGTTCTCGGCGGCGCGATCAGTCCGATCGAAGGGATCGGTCCTGAGAACTTGCGAATCAAAGAGTTGATGACCCGCCTTGCCGATGGCGCAGTAACTGAGGTAATCCTGGCCACCGATCCCAACCTCGAAGGGGAGGCGACTGCCACCTATCTGGCTCGTCTGATCAAACCGTTGGGGCTTACCGTCTCCCGCCTTGCCAGTGGTTTACCGGTCGGGGGCGACCTGGAATTTGCCGATGAGGTGACCCTAGGGCGCGCCTTCGAGGGGAGACGGACGATTCAGTAGTTTTTCTCACTATGTAAGACGGGGTGTGTCTCATATATTGAGATATTTTGGCCAAGGGGTTACTTCCCTGGGAAAGTTCTCCCATGGCCCTGATTGTGCAGAAATTTGGCGGCTCCTCGGTGGCAGATGCTGAGGGGATGAAGCGGGTTGCCGCTCGGATCGTCGCCACCAAGAAGGCGGGCAATGATGTGGTCGTCGTGGTCAGCGCCATGGGCGATACCACCGATGAACTGATCGATTTAGCAAAACAGATCACCCCCATGCCAACCGGGCGTGAGCTCGACATGCTCTTAACCTCTGGTGAGCGAATCTCAATGGCGCTACTTGCGATGGCAATCGGAAATCTTGGCCACGAAGCGCGTTCCTTTACTGGAAGCCAGGCTGGTGTTATCACCGACTCAGTGCACGGTAAAGCGCGAATCATTGATGTCACCCCGGGTCGGATTGTTGATGCACTTAAAGAAGGTGCAATCGCGATTGTCGCAGGTTTCCAAGGAATTAGCCAAGATACAAAAGATGTCACAACACTTGGTCGCGGCGGTTCAGATACAACTGCAGTTGCGCTCGCCGCAGCGCTTGATGCAGATGTTTGTGAGATCTATACCGATGTCGATGGCGTCTTCTCTGCCGATCCACGAGTTGTTCCATCAGCGCGGAAGTTAAAGAGCATTACTTATGAAGAGATGTTGGAGTTAGCAGCAAGTGGTGCAAAAGTTCTCCACCTTCGTTGCGTGGAGTATGCACGTCGTTTTGATTTACCAATCCATGTTCGTTCCTCATTTAGTGGGAATGAAGGAACTTGGGTTGTCAAGGATCGTCCAGAGGGAGATGGCATGGAGCAAGCAATCATTTCGGGAATCGCACATGATCGAAGCGAGGCGAAGATAACTATCGTTGGCGTGCCAGACCGCACTGGAGTTGCTGCGCGCATCTTCCAATCTATTGCAGATGTCGATGTCAACATCGACATGATTGTGCAAAATGTTTCAGCGGCTGCTACTGGATTGACTGATATTTCTTTCACTTTGCCAAAGGCTGAAGGAGAAAAGGCAATTGCCGTTTTAAATAAGATTCAAGGGGAAGTTGGCTTTGCATCGATTCAATACGATGATCAAATCGGAAAACTCTCACTTGTTGGCGCGGGTATGCGTTCACACCCAGGTGTGACGGCGACATTCTTTGCAGCCCTCTCTGATGCAGGGGTCAATATTGAGATGATTTCGACCTCGGAAATCCGTATTTCTATCATCTGCCGCGCTACCGATCTCGATAAGGCAGTTCGCGCCTCTCATACCGCGTTTGAACTTGATTCTGATGCTGCAGAGGCTGTTGTGTACGGCGGTACCGGCCGATGAGTAAACCAACTCTTGCTGTAGTTGGCGCAACGGGTGCAGTTGGCACCGTCATGCTCGACATCTTGAGTACCCGCGAGAATGTGTGGGGGGAGATCCGATTAATTGCCTCTGCCCGCAGCGCTGGAAAGAAATTGATCTGTAGGGGAGAAGAGCTCACCGTTGTCGCTCTAACCCCAGAGGCATTTGATGGCGTAGATGTCGCAATGTTCGATGTGCCAGATGAGGTCTCTGCCGAGTGGGGTCCGATTGCTGCTGCTCGTGGAGCGGTTGTCGTAGATAACTCAGGTGCTTTCCGTATGGATAAGGATGTTCCTCTCGTTGTGCCAGAGGTGAACCCGGGGGATATCAAGAAGCGCACCAAAGGAATCATCTCTAATCCCAATTGCACGACGCTTTCCATGATTGTTGCTGTTGGCGCGCTCCATCGCGAATACACCGTCAAAGAATTGGTTGTTGCCTCCTACCAAGCAGCGTCCGGTGCAGGACAATCTGGAATCGACATCTTGCATGCGCAACTCAAGGAAGTGGCGGGTAAGGATCTCGGTTCGGTTGCTGGCGATGTACGCAAAGCTGTCTCTGATCTTGGTCCATTCTCAGCGCCTCTTGCGATGAATGTGATTCCGTGGGCGGGTTCGCTCAAAGAAGAAGGCTTCACAAGCGAAGAGCTCAAAGTCCGTAATGAATCTCGGAAGATTCTTGGCATCTCTGATCTGCGAGTTTCGGCAACATGTGTCCGTGTCCCGGTCATCACTACGCACTCATTAGCTGTCCATGCCACCTTTGAGAAGCAGGTAACGCGCGATGGCGCGCAGGCGATTTTGAAGAGCGCTCCTGGTGTGAACCTCGTGGATAACCCAGAAAGGAAGGAGTTTCCAACACCTGCAGATGTTGTCGGCACTGACCCAACCTGGGTTGGTCGGGTTCGCGCGAGTATCGATGACCCACATTCATTAGATTTCTTTGTCTGTGGCGACAACTTACGTAAAGGTGCAGCGCTCAATACTGCACAGATTGCTGAATTAATCGCGAAAGAGTTCTAATGAAAGCTTTTCGTGTAGCTGCGTGGCTTCTTTCTCTGTTGCTAGTTAGCTCTACTTTCACTTCTGCCCACGCGGCAGAATCAGAAGTTGATCCTGCGAACTTCAGCATCTCCATCAAGGGATCAAAACAGATTACTCGCACTTCCGGAAAAATTATCATCAACTCAACTGTAAATGAGAAAGGACGTTGGTGCGTCTACCTGTACGTCTTGGATATGAAAGAAGAAGAATTAGAAAAGTTGAAGGAAGATCCAATCAACAACCTAATGAATCATGATGGCTCAGATGTATTTCCAAATGGCGCGAAAATAAATGGATACGAAGTACTCAAGAATATGTGCGATGAAAAGTCACAGAAACCCACCCAAGTTTTCTCGGGCAAGAAAGCGATACCTCAGCAGCTTGGCTTCAAGAAGCCGATGAAAAGTGGTACCTATTCATATGTCGCTGTTCTAGCGTTTTCCAATGATTCCCGTCGGAGTAAGTACTCACCTCCTGGCCGCTTCATGGCAATTAGCGATTTCATAAAAGTGATGGTCAAGCTCTAGGCGGACCTCGATCGATGGGTAATTCTGGAACCCAGAGTAGGGCTGGAATAGATTCCAGTGGCATGGCTCTAGGAAACTCTCTGGTTGAAGGCATGTCAATAGCACCTTATTTCGCTCGACTGAAATCGCAGAATTAACTAATCTCTGTGATCGTATCTATGTAATTAAAAATGGAGAGACTCGACGCGAAGTATCCGAGGTTGACGAAGCAGAATTAATCAAGTTAATTAACGAGTAATAGAAGAAATCGGCACTACAAAGAGAAAGAGGAAAAAATGATCAAAAGAGCGTTCACCATGAAGTTAAAGCCAGGCGGATTAGCAGAGTACAAGCGCCATCATGATGAGATTTGGCCAGAATTAGTAGCTGAAATTGAGCGTCAAGGAATAGCTCAAATAACAATTTTTGAGAATGATCCTGTGCTCTTTCTCTACTCTGAAATTTCAGATCCAGATGCATGGGATCGCCTCTGGCATACTGAAATTCACGATAAGTGGGGCGAGTACATGGCGCCACTCATGGAGTTCAATGCCGATGGAATAGTGGATTCAAGTGAGGTACGCGAGGTATTCAACCTTCGGACTAACGCGGCCAAGAAGTAGCAAAAGAAATGTCAGAACATCAACTCGCTCTAGTCACCGGAGCCAGCAAAGGTCTTGGTCGCCAAATGGCGCTTGGACTTGCAAATGCCGGATACAAAGTTATTGCTGTAGCGCGAAGCAAGTCGGATCTAGATTTACTTGTACAAGAGAATTCTGTTCGAATTTTTCCATATGTGTGCGATGTAAGTGAGAATCGAGATGTTGAAGCTCTTGCAGCAAAAGTAAAGAGCGAGCATGGTGATGTACAGATCTTGGTCAATGCTGCTGGAGTTTTCGGTCCAATAAATCTAATTCACAAGACGGATCCTGACCAGTGGGCAAAAACTATCCTTATTGACACTCTTGCTCCTTACTTCACCACTCGGGCGTTCTTACCTGGAATGTTGGCGAAAAAGTGGGGGCGAGTTATCAACGTCAGTTCAGCTGCAGCGCTCCATCCCCCTGGGGCGCTCAACAGCGCTTATGGCACATCAAAAGTTGCACTCAATCAATTTACAAGGCACCTTGCCGCTGAAATTTCAGGTTCGGGTGTAACAGCAAATGTGATTCATCCAGGTGATGTGAAGACGGAGATGTGGGCTGATATTAAAGAGAAAGCGCTAGCTCTAGGTGATGTCGGTAAGGATTACACCGCTTGGGTTGATTGGGTTGCGCAGACTGGCGGCGATGATCCGAAAAAGGCGATGGAATTGGTCTTGGAGATTGTCTCTCCATCACACAATGGTATTAACGGACGTTTTCTCTGGATTAAGGAACCCTTACAAGCTCCGATTCCGAGTTGGGAAGATCCGGTCGATGCTCGCCCGTGGGGCTAATGCTGCTGAAGACCGCCGCGATCTTCTTGGTTCTAAATGCGAGTTTGCGAGTAAGTAGTAAGATTTCATAAAACCTTGGACATTTTGGAGGAAAATGAAATCGGCACGCAGTAACCCCCGCCAAGAAAAGCGTGAGGCTGCATTCGATTTAATTCTCAGTTCAGCAGTTGACCTAGTTCTTCAGGGCGGTGCCGAAGCCTTGACCATGTCTGCAATCGCAAAGAAAGCGGGGATGTCTCGTCCAGGTTTATATCAATATTTTTCGTCGAAAGAGGATGTTGTTGCAGATTTACTACTAGATGAATTAAAACTTTGGGGTAAGTTTTTAGAGAGAGCAATTGAATCGGATTCTAGCCCCCAATGTCGCATCGAAGGTTGGCTCGAAGGAACAATTGAATATATGCAATCAGGGCATCACCAATTGGTTCGACAGTTAAGTGCAGTCGCATCTCCTGATTTTCGGATTTCCGAGATTCGCAACGCTCATACCCAATTAATGAACCCTCTGCTTCAATCTTTGAATCAACTCGGAATCGCAGATTCAGAGCGAGTCGCTACTCATATTCAAGGAGTGCTCGACACGACTGTGAAGCGGATTGACGCAGGAAATGACTCCATTAACGAGAGTGAGTATGCCCTCTCCCTCGTCAGGGCAATACTCACTCTCTAATTTTTTACGGTTGGATAATAAACGGATAAATGCCAATTCCAGTCTCGTATCTATCATTTCCGGGCACCGTGACTAGTACGACACATTGAGTGCCATCCGTTGCGGATAGTTGATAACCATTTTCTTTGGGAAGAACAGCGCATGTTCCCTTCGTGTTAGTTGGATCTATTGAAACAATGGGCGTGGCTGCAGATGTTGAAGTCACGGTAAAAAGTATTGGAGCAGAAATTCTCAATACTGGGGGCATGCCTGCCGTACGTAGGACTGCTCCGGTTGAGGTAGTTGCGACAACGATATTTTTTTCTTTTGTGGGAGTACTTGCGGCAGGAGTGGGGTTAGAGGTACTCGATGGTGCAGCAGAGTTGGAAGGTTGACTAAGTGGCACATACGCGTTAACAGGTTTGCCTTTTTTTGCAAAGGTCACAGGAATAGCTAGGTCAGAGCTTCGATCATCGCCTCGTAAGTGGTCAGCGCGGGTATACACAGCACATTGCACTTTACGACAATCAATGTTCCCTATCTTTGCCCCCACTCGCAACTTTGCTGTGAACTCTCCTGAATCTGTGAATGGAATTGCAACTCCTACTCCGTAGGCAGGTGGATTCGATGAGATCCAAATCGATGCGCCAGATGTACCCGTTAAATCAGCCCCGCCACCACAGGAACTGGGCTTGGTGCCCTTAGGCACTTGTTTGCACAGTGCTACATAAATTCCTGAATTGGTATCAAAGCCAGCGCCTTTAACCATGATGTCATCACCATTTGGATTTAATAATTTGAATTTAGAAAGTTTCATGGTCGAACCCGTTGGTGATTTTGCGCTTCCTTTAGTGGCTGCACTCGATGACGGTGCACCCACGAAAAGCAATGCGAGAGAAATGAATACCACTGACGAGACTTGAATTTTATTTTTCATCATGAGGCGAAAATAGAAGAAAATTAGGTAAATAGTGGCGACACTGTGTCGATAAATGCTGACACGGTGTCAGATACCAGTTCGCATAAATTCTGAGAGAATCACGTTGTGCCTGTTAAGTACAAAATAATCGCTTCTACTTTGGCAGTGCTATTAACGTTGTCCACGGGAGCATCCGCAACAGCAAATGTGAGTACCATCACCTTAAAAGATTTTCCGGTTCCTCGCTATGGAATTGAAACGAAGCTGATAGGCAAGCCTCGGATTGTCGCTTTAGCCAATGGGAGTATGGAGGTGCTCTACGCCCTGGGCGTAGAGAGATATGTAGTGGGTCGCGACATTGCAAGCAATTTCCAGGCAGTCAAGAGAATTCCAACAGTGACTAATGGTCATGCAATCTCCGCCGAAAAACTTTTGAAATTCAAGCCCACGATCATTCTCGCGGATAAAAATTCAGGCCCAGCAAAAGCTCTTGAAGTGATAAAGAGGAGTGGGGTCAAGGTTGCTGTGATTCCTGAGGCCTATTCCATTCCGATGATGGCATCTAAATATCGGGCAATAATCAAAGCCATAAACTTGGGAGAAAAAAGCGCTCCCGCAGAAAAACTTCTTGCAAGCATTCCCCCTCTGAAGATGGAGACAGCGAGTTCAAATCTACGAGTGGCGTTCTTCTACTTACGGGGGAGTTCATCGATCTACTTGATGGGCGGTAAGGGTTCGGGCGCAGATGGAATAATCGAAGCAGCCGGAGGTTTGGATGTAGGAGCCGAAATGGGTTTGCCAGCTTTTGTGCCCATCACCAGCGAGGCTGTACTTACTGCTGATCCTGCGATTTTACTGGTAATGAAAAAAGGAGTGCAATCGGTAGGAGGCTCAGAAGGCTTGCAAAAACTTCCAGGCATCGCTCAGATTGTGAAGAAACGAGATAGAAAAGTTGTCGCTGTTGATGATTCACTTTTACTCTCTTTTGGACCTCGAACTTCTGACTTGATTGAGAATTTACGTAAAATACTCGAGAGCATAAGCAAGAATATTTAAGATGAAGCGCGTTTTACTCAGTCTAATCGTTGCAAATATTTCACTCTTTTTTATATCTCTATTCTTTGGAAGCTATGACTTGACACCAAAAGAATTGTTTAACTCACTGTACAATATAGATAAGACGGCACAAGAGAATATAGTCCTCTGGCAGATTCGGATTCCTCGGGCATTGATAGCTGTGCTTGCGGGTGCCGGTTTAGCTGTTGCTTCGGGAATATTCCAAAGTACTTTTCGAAATAGATTGGCAGATCCTGGATTCGTGGGAATCGCACCGGCCGCAGCCTTTGGTGGCCTGTTGGCCCTTAATTTCGGATTCATATCTAATGACTATGCCCTTTCACTCTTGTTCGCCCTATTCTTTACATGTATTACGGTTCTAGCGCTTTTCACATTGGAGCGTCATTCACATGTGAGCAATTCGCTGCTGATATTTGGAATAGCCATCAATTCACTTTATACAGCCTTAATAGCTGTTTTTGCGCAGTCATCAAGTAATCCGCAAGCCCGATCTTTTTTATCCTTAAGTATGGGTTCTCTTGCCACTGTAACTTGGCAGGATTTCTATCCAATTGCCGGCGGAGTTTTGCTTGCTATTGCATTTTTGATTTTCAATGCAAAGAGAATTGATCTCCTCTACTTATCGGATTTGGAAATTAGAACTCTTAAGGTGAAGCCTAATAGAATAAAAATCGAAGCGGGAATTGCCGCGGGAGCAATCATCGCATTCGCAACAACTTCGCTAGGAGTAATTTCCTTTATCGGACTGCTGGTCCCAAATATTGTGAAGGCCTGTGGAATCTATTTGCATCGGTACTTGCTACTCCTTTCAGCCTTAGTAGGAGCCTTGCTTCTGCTGCTAGCGGACACGCTTGCAAGGTCTTTAATCGGTAATCTCGAATTGCCTGTGAGTATTTTCTTAGTTGTGATGGGTGTTCCGTTCCTAATCGGATTGCTATTGCGAAAAAAGGAGGTGCAAAGTGGTTAATTCAACTGAAGTCAACGACCTGTCGGTGAGAGTAGGCATTAATTCGGTAATTGAGGAGCTTACTTTCACACTTCCTTCCGGCCAGAATCTCCTCATCACTGGAGCTAATGGCAGTGGAAAGACAACTTTATTGCGAGCTCTCGCAGGAGAAATTACCCCTACAAAAGGATTTATTAGGATCCAAGACCCTATCTACCTGCCTGCAGGTCCGACCAATCCCAGATTTAATAATGTGGATGATTATCTCGCTCTCGTAGGCAGTGAAGCGCGTGTGGAAGGCGATTTTGGTAGAGCAGCACGTACTCGAGTACTGGGAAAACCAATGTCGAAGATCTCTTCAGGAGAATTCAAAGCAATTGCTCTTGCTCGAACACTTTCATTATCGCGTGCCACATATTTGTTGGATGAGCCGTCAATAACTTTAGATTCGCGAACCATAGATTTACTCATTGCTGAGATAAGATATCTCAATAGTCAAGACCGGTCTTTCATAGTTGCAACTAACAATCCAGAAGATTTTGGTGCGTTAACGTGTGAAAAAATCGTGCTTTAAAGCCTTTAACCACGACCAATGTAAGGCATCTTCGTTGCCATGACCGTCATGAATTGCACGTTCGCATCAAGTGGAAGCGAAGCCATGTGCACAACAGCATCAGCAAGGATTTGAGCGTCAATCACAGGCTCAGCTAGTCGAGTGCCATTAGGTTGGAGCGCACCTTCACGTTGGCTCGATGCCATGCTGGTGTCCGCATTGCCAATATCAATCTGACCGCAAGCGATGTTGTATTTACGTCCATCGAGTGATGTTGCACGAGTTAAGCCGGTAATTGCATGTTTTGATGCAGTGTATGGCGCTGAATTAGGACGAGGCATATGAGCCGAGAGCGAGCCGTTATTGATGATTCGCCCACCTTGCGGGCTTTGATCTTTCATCAGCGAGAAGGCTTCTTGAGTGCAATAGAAAGTACCGCCAACATTGATATTAAAGATGTGCTCCCAATCTTCTGCTTCAACATCCTCTAACAAGGCAGCTTTTGGCACTACTCCAGCATTATTAAAGAGTAAATCTAAGCGACCAAAATTTCTTTTTATCAGGGCGAAGGCTTGAGCGACTGAATCTCGATCTCCAACATCGCACTGCACAGCAAGTGCGGCATCGCCAATCTCTTGTGCAACTGCGGTAACGCCAGCAACATCACGACCTAAAAGAGCAACGGTCCAACCTTTAGCAGCGAGTGAGATTGCAGTGACGCGACCAATACCACGATTGGCTCCTGTCACTGCGGCGAATTTGTGATTGCTCATAAGTCCTGCCCCGGTATCTTTCCATCGAGTTCACTCTCGATATGAAGGTGGATTAATTCATCAAATGTACTCTCGCAAGTAAAACCTAGGCTGCGGGCGTGGGTTGCGGGAAAGGCAGGGAAATTCCAGGCATCCACCATCTTTTGCGCGAAGGGGTCTGGTGCACTCTCCTTTATAAAGGAAACAATACGCTCACCAGCGACTCGACGGAGCGCTTCTATTTCTTGCCCGATGGTCGCATGAACACCAGGCATCATCATCGAGCGCCGATCACCTAATAGCTTTTTATCAAGTTGAGCGGCATGGATGAGAAAACCTACGGCAGAACGTGGAGAGGCAAAGATCATGGAGACATCTTTGGAGACCGAGAGTGTGGTTTCTATTCCCGCTAATGGTTCACGAATGATGTTGGAGAAGACTCCAGATGCTGCGGCATTGGGCTTACCTGGTCGAACACAAATAGTTGGCAAACGCAACCCAACACCATCGAGAAATCCCCGACGACTGTAATCATTGAGAAGTAATTCGCCTATTGCCTTTTGCACACCATAACTTGTTCTGGGTTGGAGAATAAATTCATCACCAGCATCTTCAGAAAGTTCAGGATATGGACCGCCATAAACTGCAGCTGTTGATGTGTATACAACTCGCGGACAATATTCTTTCTCTGCACGGATTGCCTCAAAAAGATTTCGTGTTCCATCGAGATTGACCAAATAGCCCTTTTCGAAATTCGACTCCGCTTCACCAGAAACTATTGCTGCTAGATGAAAAATGAATTCCGGCCTATCGCTCACAAGCTCTGTACACTTCTTTGAATCAGTGATATCTGCAATCTCCGAAACTATTGGGAAACTGGCGCCCGTGGGAATGTTTGGTTCGATAAATGCATCAATCAACCGCAGATGAGAGATCCCTCTGCCACCCAAAAGAGGTTGTTTTGCCAGATGCTGGGCGAGCTTTTGGCCGATCATTCCGCCGCCGCCGAGCACCAAAACCTTCACGAGTGAATTCTAGTAGTTAATTCATCTATTTACGAGAGGCTACCTTGCTAGGTACCCTCCGATACATGTTCGAACTCCTTTTGATTCTGATCATCGTTGGCCTGTTATTTCGTAGAAGAGATAAACGGAAAAAAAGTAGAAGTATCGATGCAGAACTTCACAAGATGATTGAAGATGTACGTGAAAGTGAGATCACTGCAACCGAAATTCGCCAATTTCTGCTCGATATCATTAACGACAATAAGCAAGATGTTGAGAAATTCTCGGATGTTCGACTCCGACAGGCGAGTGAGATGATGGAGCGAATCGGACCAGGGGCCTTTTATTGGATGACAGATATCGCAGCGACCCTTGCCGCTGGATACGCAGCTCGGATCAATGGAATTGAGACAAATGTCGATGAAGCAGTGGGAGAATCAGCAACTCCTGAGGCGATTGTTCGGGTCGTCGTTCAGATTTAGGTTGGAATAAGTGTGTTAGCGAAGATCTGCCAGGCGAGCGCAGATTTAGCAACGAGTGAGAGCGTGATGTAAGTACGCTCACCGCGCAGGTATTCGCTCCACTTACCAACTTTCTTATATTGCAACCATTGCACTAGAGCAAACGAGTTGAAGAATAAGAAAATAGTTATAACAATTCCATATACGAAAGCTGGCGCAGAAGTCTCACTCGGGCCGCCAATGGCAAAAACATAAAATATGAGCGCAACCCAGGGGACTGCCCCAGCAATACATCCAAAGATAAAGGGGAGCCAACCTCCATTACCTGGAGTCTCATATTTCTCTTGCAACCATCCAAAGAGAATCATCGCGGCATTTACGCCAAAGATGGAGATAATCGCAGTGATATCTGCGACGCCAGTAACTTGAGCAATCAAGACGATCATCACTGATGAGCTGATGGAGTATTCCACCCAGCGGAAATAATTTCGTTGCTCTGCTAACCCCTTACTATATCGACCAAAAAATTGTGGGCTTGCGACAATGAAGTGCGCTAGCGCGGAGAGTCCAAGAAATACCGCAACAGTGATGCCAATTGGCGTGTTAAATAAGACTACTGGCGGAGCGAAAGTGGTACCTGGCGGACCTGACATATACGTCGCATTAATTGGAAGAGTAAAGTCGTTGCTCAAGGCTAGGACTGCAATCATCTGCACTAGATGAAGAGTTCCTGCGACGATATTGATACGTCGAAGTCCGCCCATGCTTACTGTTTTGGCCATATAAAAAGGGTACTGGTCAATTCCTTTTTCGGAGCCATAAAAGAAGCCCAGCGAGCAAAATAAGTGCTACGACCCCTGAAATGACTTCGTTATTAAGGCCATCATCGCTCTGAGATTCGACTTGCGCATCAGGTGAACTCTCATCGACGGATTGGGCCTCGTCACTCGAGCTTGCCTCCTCGGCAGGTGCGTAAATAAATGGAACTTCTCCCTCGATTGGATGACCATCGGCGCTAACCACTCGGTAGATGATCCGGTATTCACCAGGAAGAACAAAACTATTGACACTTACTTCTGCAGAGATAGTTGCTTTGTCAATCGTGATTTCACTAAGTGAAACATCCTCACTATTACCATCTAACAATGCAATTGTATTTACTTGCTCACCTTCTAGATTTAATAAATTTTCATTGAAAGTCACCGAAATTGTGCTTGGCATAACTTCAAGAGTAGATCCCTCGACTGGATTAGAACTTTTTAGCTCAGCGTGCCCCCAAGAAGTTGGGGCAAAAGTTACAGCGAGAATGAGTCCTGAGATTACAGAAGCAATTTTTCTCATGTTCTATTCCTGATTCTCTTTCCGTGCAGTTGAGAGTACTTCTTTCGCAGCATCAGCATTCATTATAAAGATTATGATTCCAATCACTAAATCTGGAATCACACTTGGATAAATGAGGGTTACCACTCCTGTAGAAATGATTAATACATTTGCAATCGCATCATTGCGCGCTGAATAGTAAGCCGCTTTGACCAATCCACCTTCCTCATTTCTGTGACGAGCAATCAGAAATGCACAGAGGAGATTGATAAAAAGAGCACCTAGACCCACATAGCCCATGCCAGCGCCTTCAGGTATCTCCGGGCTAAGTATTTGATGGAGTGCATTCCATAAGAAGGCAATTCCAGGGACCAGGAGGACTCCGGCAAGGAAGTAGCCAGTGATCTGCCGCTTTCGTAGGGACCACCCAATTGCCAGGGCAATCAAGATATTGATGGAGGCATCTTCAAGGAAATCGACGCTATCGCTAAGCAGGGCAATTGAATTGAAACGTTGCCCGAAGTAGTATTCGACTATGAAATAAGAGAAGTTCAGCGATGCAATTATCAATACTGTGCTGCGAAGGCGCATATCATGAGTATAGATATTGACCTGGGCAAACAACTGGATTGCACTTGCAAATGAGTGGCAATTAGCCATTTATCAGAAATTTGATTATCTTTCCTCCAGGTTGTCGAGCGAAGAAATGAGGCAGTGATGAACGTATTAACCAAACGCCGTGTAATCGATTACTGCCGCATGAATATTTCACGCTGTCGCGCTTAGTTTTTTCCAGCCCTCTTTTATTTTTTGTTTTCCGGATTTTTAAAACAACTACTCCATCTGAAAGGAATTATTATGAAGATTTCTAAGAAAATCTCGGTGGTGTTTGCGGCTCTACCAGTTGCCGCAACATCACTCCTAGCAGTCACTCCGGCTCAAGCGGCTCCAAAGAATCTTGCTCGTGCCGTTGCAACCGCAGATTGGCTTGAAAAGAATATCGATGATCCTAAGGTCCGTGTTTTCGAAGTGTCGACAGAGGTCGGTCTCTACGAAAAGGGCCATATCAAGAACGCGGTGAAGATTAATTGGTATACCGATCTAGTTGATACGGTAAATCGTGACCTTGTCTCTACAAAGAACTTCAACAAACTTCTTCAAACTGCAGGTATCGATAGCGATACCACTGTCGTCTTCTATGGCGATAAGAACAACTGGTTCGCCGCCTGGGGAGCGTGGGTCTTTAACCGTTTCGGAGTTCAAGATGTGCGACTCCTCGATGGTGGACGTGTGAAGTGGGAGAAAGATGGGCGAGCCCTCACAACAGCGGTTCCCACCTTTGGCAAAGGTAACTTCACTGTGAAGAAAATTGATCGCTCTATTCGGGCGACCCTGATTGCTGATGTTCTGCCTGCTGCTAAAGCAGCAGTCAAGGGCAAGGCAGATGTGAAATTGATTGATATCCGCTCAGCTGATGAATACAACGGAAAAGTATTTGCTGCAGCAGGATTCCAGGAATTGGCGATTCGCGCCGGCCATATCCCAGGTGCAATCAATGTGCCATGGGGACAGAACGTTAATGCCGACGGAACTTTCAAGTCAGTTGCTGATTTGAAGAAGCTGTATGCCGATTTGGGAGTCGATGGAAAGAAGAACATCATCACTTACTGCCGCATCGGCGAGCGTTCCTCTCTTACATGGTTCGTATTGAGCGAAATCCTCGGATACAACGTAAAGAATTACGATGGATCCTGGACCGAGTATGGCAATTCTGTTGGGGTTCCTATCGTGAATAACGCGGGAACGATTTGGGGTGCTGCATAATCTCTACCGATATCAAATGGACGCGCGGCGATAGTTTCCGGACTCTCGCCGCCGCGGTCATTCTCGTAGCGCTCCTTGGCCTTGCCTATTTCCTATCAACGAAGGAAGGAGCGAGCACTGCGCCAATCTCATTATTGATAGGAGCGAGCCTAGGTATCGTGCTCGAGCGCGGACGCTTCTGCTTTTACTGCATCTTCCGCGATGGCATAGAAGATAAGAACACCACCGGCATGCTCTCTGTCTTTGCTGCAATCGCTGCTGGTGCAATTGGTTATGCAATTATCTTTGGTCAATTCCTTCCCAACACCACAACAGATCGCCTGCCACCATTAGCGCATATCGGGCCGGTGAGCATTCCGCTGGCAATCGGAGCTTTTCTCTTTGGAATCGGCATGACACTTTCCGGTGCATGTATTAGCGGACATCTCTATCGGATCGGGCAAGGATATTTACGTGCGATTCCTGCGCTGATTGGCACGCTCATTGGCTTTGCCATTGCGTTCTTGGTGTGGAATCCAATCTATTTGAATTTCATCTCTGAATCACCGACTATTTGGATACCTCATCTCTTTGGTTATTCCGGTTCTTTGATTCTCACTCTTGTTGTGGTGACACTTCTTGCAGTAGTCGCAATTAAAAAAGGGATAAATTCTGAACCTATTTCGGGAGAACGTTCAGAGAAGATCACGTTCCGCTCAATTCATCAGAAAGTGATTATCAATCGCTGGAATCCACTTGTAACGGGTGGGTTAGTTGGTGCAATCGGCACTGTTGCTTATCTGCGAGTGGAACCTTTAGGTGTGACTCGTCAGATAAGTACGACTGCGCGCACGATCTCTCTCGATAATGGCGTTGGACCTGAGACTCTTAATGGTTTGGACAAGATGGCTGGATGTATCGCAGTCGTCTCTGAAGCCATCACCAATAATGCGTGGTTAGTTATCGGTTTAGTGGGCGCATCACTAGCGGTAGCAATTGCGGGTAATCGATTTAAATTATCTGCGATTGCGCCAGTGAATGCGACAACCGCGCTAATCGGGGGAGTTTTTCTAGGTTTTGGAGCGATGATCTCACTCGGCTGCACCGTAGGAGTTCTGCTCTCGGGTACTCAAGCCTTTGCGCTCTCCGGATGGCTCTTTTTTGCCTCAGTCTTTCTTGGGGTCTGGACCGGAATCAAATTTAAACTTCATAAGAGTAATTGAATAGCTGCGCACGCATCTTACCGTGTGGTCGGTAGGTAGCTCGTGGTTGTGCCTTAGGCATGGGCACGCGTAATTTCCATTGCTTAGCAACCTTTAAAAGAATAATTCGTGACTCTGCAATAGCGAAGTATTCGCCAAGACATTTACGAGTTCCAGCGCCAAAGGGAAAGTAAGCCCCTTTCGGTAATGACTTTTCAAACTCGGGGTCGAGCCATCGTTCTGGGATAAATCGATCAGGTTCAGGGAAATACTTGGGATCGCGTTGGGTGACATATTGACTGACCAGAACATGAGCGCCCGCAGGTACATGAACGCCAGCAATCTCACAATCTTTTAGCGCAATTCGTGGCGCAACCCAGACTGGTGGGGCGAGGCGGAGCGCCTCCCAGAGCACCGCCGTGGTGTAGCGAGCATGCTGCTCTAACTCATCGTAAGTGGGAGCGCGGTCAGTAAAGAGCGAATGTAATTCCTCTGCTTCCTTAGCAAGCGCATCGTATGCATCGGGGTTATTCGAGAGGTGAGCAAATGCCCACGAAAGTACATTGGCAGTAGTTTCATGGCCGCTGAGTATCAGAGTGAGCGCTTCATCGCGGATGTGATCCATAGAAATCTGACCACGGAGACTAAGCAAAACACCTAAGAGATCATCATCCGAAGCGCTGGAGGTTTTCGTCAATCGCTTCTTAATGATCTCTTCAGCAATCTCTGCGAGCTCATCAGCGCTCTTCTCGAACCGTTGAAAGTAAGCAATGCGCGAAGAATCGAAACGATCTAAACCAGGAAGCATCGTTCGCTCGATTCGGTCGATGGCAACCTCCATTGCTTCGGCAATTGGACGGGTGTATTTCTCCCCATCGATACCAAAGAGACATTGCGAGACGATATTAAGGGTCAGGGCCATCATCTCTGGGTTGAGATTAATTTCTCTCTCACCTTGCCAACGCGCAAGATGGTCATCAGTGATTTGAGTCATCAGCGCGACATATTTATCTAAGTTGCCATGATGAAATGGAGGTTGCATTAAGCGTCGATGGTGAAGATGGATTGGCTCCTCATTAGTCAAAAGTCCTTCGCCAAGGACTTTTCGCATTCGCAAGAAACCGACGCCTTTAACAAAGTTGGATTGCTGCGCGACAGTGACTTGGTAGGTCGCTTCGGGTGAGAAG
>Ga0194128_10001170_pt1 | contig 46421 bp, 38 predicted proteins | sample TA2KigCa65mmetaG_FD_148650 | JGI IMG/M metagenome (GOLD analysis project Ga0194128, IMG submission 148650) | Freshwater microbial communities from Lake Tanganyika, Tanzania - TA2015037 Kigoma Deep Cast 65m | ecosystem: Environmental > Aquatic > Freshwater > Lake | place: Tanzania: Lake...
ATCTTGTAGATGTAGAACGCGACCGCGCCGTTCATCGCCGCGAGGACCAGGAAGATCTGCGGGATCGTGAGCCGCGCTTCGAGGAGGCCGACGAGCACCAGCGAGGCGAGCACCATCAAGAGCCCGCCCAGGATGTTGCTCCCGGCGATGACGCGCGAGCGCTCCTTCGCGTCGGTCCGCTCCTGGATCATCGTCGTCAGCGGCACGATGAAGAAGCCGCTGAAGAGAGCGAGCAGCGTCAAGTCGATTGCGATGCGCTTGCCGCCCGGCGCGGCAAGGAACGCGGAAAGGCCGTGCAGGCCGGAGTCCCCGGAAGCGGCTGCAGCGGTGGGCGCGCCGGCGAGGAAGAGGTCGAACGCGAACCACGTCATGCCGATCGTGCCGAGTGGGACGAGGCCGAGCTCGAGCTTCTTCCCGGAGAGCTTCTCGCAAAGGAGCGAGCCGACGCCGATCCCGATGCAGAAGAGCGCGAGGAAGAACGTGACGACGCTCTCGTTCGCGAACAGCACGTCGCGCGTGTAGGTCGGCAGCACGGAGAGGATCACCGAGCCGTAGAACCAGAACCACGACACGCCGAGCACCGAGAGGAAGACCGAGCGCGTCTTGCTCGTGAGGCGGAAACATTCGCGCATCGGTCCGATCGGCGAGAGCTCGACGCGCAGAGTCGGGTCCTGCGCGGGCACGCGCGGGATGAGGAAGCTCGCACCGAGCCCGAGCACCGCGACGACGATCATCACGACGCCGAGCACGGCGAGGCCCGTGTCCCCGGCCGCAACGGCGGCACCGCCACCGATCGTGCCGATACGAAGCGGTCGTCCACTACGTCCTCTATCACCGCTACGAGCCGACGTGGTGGCGGCTGATCGAGCGCTCGCTCGCGGGCGAGCGCTCGACCGGCAAGATCGCCGCGTACGCGAGCTTCGCGCGCGACGCGGCCGACCTTCTCGGCGCGCTCCCCGACGCGGCGTCGCCGGCGAGCACCGCCGCGCATCTCTTCGCGTGGGGCTTCCAGGTGCGGCGCGCCTTCCATCACACGTTCCGCCAGATCTACGGCGGCTCGATGCCGGCGGCGCGTCTTCGCGCGAGCGTCTGGCAGTCCGCCTTCACGCACGATGGACCGCGGTATCGACGCGCGCTGTACGACCGGATGGGAGACATCCCGACGCTCGTCATCGGCGAGTCCGGCACCGGGAAGGAGCTCGTCGCGCGCGCGATCGGGCTCTCGCGCTACATGCCGTTCGACGAGAAGACCGCTTCGTTCGCGGACGACTACGCTTCGTCGTTCCAGGCGGTGAACCTCTCGGCGCTCTCGCCGACGTTGATCGAGTCGGAGCTCTTCGGGCACCGCCGCGGCGCGTTCACCGGCGCCGTCGAAGACCGAACGGGCTGGCTCGAGAGCTGCCGGCCGCTCGGCGCCGTGTTCCTCGACGAGATCGGCGAGCTCGAGCCGGGGATCCAGGTGAAGCTCCTGCGCGTCTTCCAGACGCGAACCTTCCAGCGGATCGGCGAGACGCGCGAGCGGAGCTTTTCCGGAAAGATCATCGCCGCGACGAACCGCGATCTCGCGGACGAGATGCGCGACGGACGCTTCCGCGCCGATCTCTACTATCGCCTCGCGGCGGACGTGATCCAGATGCCGACGTTGCGCGAGCAGCTCGCCGACGCGCCCGAGGACCTCGACAACCTCGCACGGATCCTCGCGAAGCGCGTCGCGGGCGACGAGGAAGGAGAGGTGCTCGCGGAGGAGGTCTCGCGCTTCGTCCGCGAGAGCCTCCCCGCCGGCTATCCGTGGCCGGGGAACATGCGCGAGCTCGAGCAGTGCGTGCGGAGCGTGCTCGTGCGCGGCTCGTACCAGCCCGCCGAGGCGAGACCGCGAGCGGGTGCGCCCGAAGCGCTCGCGATGCCCGCCGGGCCGCTCGGCGGGCTCGCCGACGCTCTCCGGAACGTCTCCTGGAGCGCCGACGAGCTCGTCTCCCGCTACTGCGCGTTCGTCTACGCGCGGCTCGGGAGCTATCAGGAGACCGCGCGCCGGCTCGGGCTCGACCGGCGAACCGTCAAGGCGAAGGTCGATTCCGTATCAGGGCGCTGACCCCTCGGCACCCTCGGCGCTGGACCTCGCCTCCGACTCCGCGCGCAAGCGCTCCTCGAGCCGCTGAAGAGCCATCCTCTCCATCGCGGCGCGCTCCGCGTCGTCCTCCTCGCGTCCGTCGGGATCGAGCGCCTCGCGCGCGACGCGCGCCCGGCCCATCGCGAGGTCGCGGCGCTCCTCCATGGTCTCGCGGAGCCTGTCGAGGTCCGCGTCGCCGATGCCGATCGTGCTCTGCAGGCTCGCGGCCATCTCCGTCAGGTCCGCGAGGGCCGTCTGCATCCGCGTGTGGCCGATCGTCCGCCGGAGGCCTTCGATCTTGTCGCGGGCCGCCTGCACCGCGAGGTGCCGCGCGCGGACCAGCTCGTGGTACGCGCGCTCGGCCTCGACGAGGCTCTCGCGCTCCCGCTCGAGCTCGCTGCGAAGGCGCTCCTCGCGGAGCGCGCTCTTGCCGGCGTGCTCGCGGTCGTTCGCCGCGAGCCGATCCCGTGCGCGTCGGCCGGCGTCCTCCGCTTCACGCTCGAGCGCGGCGATCCGCCGCCGCAAGCGCTCGTACGACCCGGCGTGCAGCGCGAGCCCTTCGTTGTAGCGGGCGACCTGCTGGCGCAGGTTCTCCGACTCGAGGTCGAGCATCGCCTCGGCGTTGTCCGCCTCGACCTCGGTGAGCGCGCGGCCGCTGACCGCGCGAAAGATCCGTACGATTCTCCGTCTGATCATCTCGATTCTCCGTGGACTCGTTCTTTGCTTCGTTCGCCTGGCTCGTGCGGTCCGCGTTCAAGCTTCCGCGTACTCGCGCAGGATCTTCTCGGTCTTCGCCTCCGAGACGCGCGCCGCGATCTTGTCGCTCTCGTGCATGTCGCGCAGGGTCTTCGCGAGACCGAACGACGAGGAGACCGTGAAGTAGAGCCCGATCACGAGGTAGCCCTTCGCCCACAAGTCGACCGGCAAATAGAGAATTCCGATCGTCGTGAGCCCGAGGGCGACCACGAAAGCCACCATCACCTGCAGACGCCATGCGGCCGTGTCGCTGCCATTCGCTCGTTCGAACATGCTGTCCTCCGTTTTCTGCGCGCCTCGATCGGCGCGGTCGGCGGAGGGGCAACGCAGCGAACGTGCCACGGCTCGTGGAGCGACGGGCCGCGGAAGTTCACGGATTTCGTCGAGAGAGGAGCCGGAAGGCTGTACCGCCGATGTCCCTTCGCAACCGGCCTGTGTACCTTGGCTGTCCAATGCGCATTCCAATTGACAATGCGCATTCCTGGGCGTAGAGGCTCGCATGGCCCGCCTCAACATCTCCATCCCGAGCGACCTCTATCCGCTCGCGGTGAAGTGGCGGCGCCGCGTGAACCTCTCGGAGATCTGCTCCCGCGCGCTCCGCGAGGAGCTCGAGGCGGCGGAGCAGCAGCGCAGCGCCAACGCGCTCTTCGAAGCGCTTCGCCCGCCGGCCGACGCGGACCGCGAGCTCGCGGAAGCACTCGGCCTCCGCGAGGCGCGCGTCCTCGACGACGTGCCGCGGCGGGAGGACCTGCGCGAGTCGCTCGGCCGCCTCGCGGCGAGCTACCTCGAGCGCACTCTCGGGGACGGCTCGCTCCTCGCGATCGCCGGGGGACGCCAGATGTGGTGCCTCGTGCGGAACCTCCGCCCGCGGCCGCTCGCGGTGACCGTGACCGCGCTCGGCGTCCACCAGAACGACCCGCGCGTCCTGCACGCGCACGCGAACACGCTGACGACGCTTCTCTGGCTCCTCTTCAGCCCCCACGCGGAGGCACACCTCGTCGGCGCGGAAGCCGTGTCGTCGGTCTGGCGGACGGATCTCCCGAAGGCGGACTACCCGAGATACTTCGTCGTCGGCTCGTGCGCGCAGTTCGATCCGACAGGCTCGTTCGGAAGCCTGATCGGGGCGGAGCGGAGCGACGCGCTGCGCCGGAGCGGTGCTACCGGCGACTTCCTGTATCAGTTCTTCGGCGAGTCCGGAGAGCTGCTCGACGAGGCCCCGTTCGCGGGGCGTGACCACTCGGTCCTGCCGCGCAGCCTTCTCGCCGAGCTCTCGGCGCGCGAGGACGCGCGCGTCATCCTCGTCGGCGGTGGCAAGGAGAAGCGCGACGTCGTCCGGCACGCCGTCGCGGCGCGGCTCTGCAACACGCTCGTGACGGATCCGGCGACGGCGGAATTTCTACGTACGGAGGCGAGGGAAGCGAAATGAGTCCATCCAACGAGTCCCTGGCGATCATCGACCTCGGCGGCCAGTACTGCCACATGATCGCGCGACGCTTGCGCGACCTCGGCGTACGCTCCGACATCCGCGAACCCGAGACGAGCGCCGGCGATCTCGCGTCGTACGCGGGCATCATCCTCTCGGGCGGTCCGCGCAGCGTCTACGAAGACGACGCGCCCTCCGTCGACGAGGAGATCCTCGATCTCGACGTTCCCGTCCTCGGGATCTGCTACGGGCATCAGCTCCTCGCGCAGATCGCCGGCGCGACGGTCGAGCGCCGCAAGGGCGAGTACGGACCGACGACGCTGACGGTCCTCGCCGAGGACGCGCTGTTCCGCGCAACGCCGCGCCAGCAGACCGTGTGGATGAGCCACTCGGATGTCGTCACCGCCTTGCCGCGCGGCTGGGAAGCGCTCGCCGCGACGTCGGAGTGCACGACCGCCGCGATCGCGAACCTCGAAGCGCGCGTCTTCGGCGTGCAGTTCCATCCCGAGGTCGTACACAGCGAGTACGGGCGCGCGATCCTGCGAAACTTCACGGAGAGCGTCTGCGGCGTCCCCGTTCCGGAGAGCCGCGAGAGCCGCGTTGCCGCGCTGACGCGCCACGTGCGCGAGGTCGTCGGCGATCGCTCGGTCTTCTTCCTCGTGAGCGGCGGCGTCGACTCGACCGTCGCCTTCGTCCTCTGCAGCCGTGCCGTCGGGCACGACCGCGTGCTCGGGCTCTACGTCGACACGGGGCTCATGCGGAAGGGCGAGACGGACGAGCTCCGCCAGAACCTCGCCGCGATGGGTGTCGCCGATCGCGTGCAGGTGCGCGACGAGTCCGCCCGCTTTCTGAAGGCGCTCGACGGCGTGATCGATCCGGAGGAGAAGCGGCGCATCATCGGACGCCTCTTCGTCGAGGTGCAATCCGAAGCGCTCGGCGAGCTCGGCATCCACGAGGCGAAGTGGGTGCTCGGGCAGGGGACGATCTACCCCGACACGATCGAGTCGGGCGGCGCGCAGGGACGCGCCGCGCTGATCAAGACGCACCACAACCGCTGCGAGGAGATCCTCCAGATGCTGCGCGAGGGACGCGTCGTCGAGCCGATCGCGGAGCTCTACAAGGACGAGGTGCGCGAGGTCGGACAGGAGCTCGGCCTCGACGCGCGCTTGACGAACCGCTGGCCGTTCCCGGGCCCGGGCCTCGCGATCCGCTGTCTCGGAAGCGGCACGGAAGGACCGGCGCGGCCGCTCGCGGAGCCGCAGCTCGAGGGCCTCGAGGCGGTGACGCTCCCGCTCCGGAGCGTCGGCGTGCAGGGCGACGCACGGACGTACCGCGAAGCAGCCGCTCTGCGCTCGCCGCTCGACTACGAGCGGCTGCGCCGCATCAGCACGAGCGTGTGCAACGAGATCACGACGGTGAACCGCGTCGTCGCCGTCGTCGCCGGCCCCGACCGCCCGCTGGAGGGACTCCGCGTGTACCGCCGCGGCATGACGGCCGAGCGTCTCGAAACCCTGCGCGAGGCGGACTTCATCGTACGCCGCGTGCTCCGCGAAACGGGTCTGACCGACGCCGTGTGGCAATTCCCCGTCGTGATCCTGCCCGTCGGGTGGGATGGCGGCGAGACGATCGTCCTGCGGCCCGTCTGCTCCGAGGACGGCATGACCGCGAGCGTCGGCGAGCTTCCCGAGGACGTGGTCCGCCGGATGGGCGAGGAGATCCTCGTCCTCCCGTCCGTCGAGCTCGTCGTGCTCGACGCGACGAGCAAGCCGCCCGGCACGATCGAGTGGGAGTGACGGGCCGGCGCGGACTACGCAGGGACGCGTCTCGCTGCTAGGACGTTGCCCCGATGGACCTCTCGTTCGACGCGGATCAGGAGGCGCTGCGCGATTCGGCGCGGAGCTTCCTCCGCGAGCACTCCTCGTCCGAGCGTGTGCGCGCGGCGATGGCGACCGAGCCGGGCTTCGATCGGGAGGTGTGGCGGCGCATCGGATCCGAGCTCGGCTGGCCGGCGCTGCTCGTGCCCGAGGAGCACGGCGGGCTCGGTCTCGGCATGGTCGAGCTCGTCGCGCTGATGGAGGAGATGGGCGCGTCCCTCCTCTGTGCGCCGTTCTTCTCGAGCGTGTGCCTCGCCGGGACCACGCTTCTCGCGGGCGCGAGCCAAGCGCAGAAATCCTCGATCCTGCCGGGCCTCGCTTCGGGCGAGACGACCGCGACCGTCGCGTACACCGAGAAGAACGGCCGCTGGGACGCGAGCGCGATCGAAGCGCTCGCGCGCAGCGAAGGCGAGTCGTGGGTTCTCTCGGGCGCGAAGACGTTCGTTCCCGACGGCGGCACCGCCGATCTCTTCGTCGTCGCCGCACGCGAGGCGGGCTCGACGGGGGAAGCGGGCGTGACGCTGTTCCTCGTTCCGGCGGACGCCTCCGGTGTCGCGCGGCGGGGTCTGCCGACCCTCGATCAGACGCGGCGCCAGGGCGAGCTCGTGCTCCGCGACGTGCGCGTGCCGGACGCGAGCCGGATCGGCGCGGCAGGCGAGGGCTGGACGATCCTCGCGACCGCGCTGGATCGCGCCCTGATCGCGCTCGCGGCGGAGCAGCTCGGCGGCGCGCAGCGCTGCCTCGATCTCTCGGTCGCGTACGCGAAGGAGCGCGTGCAGTTCGGCCGGCCGATCGGCTCGTTCCAGGCGATCAAGCACAAGTGCGCGGACATGCTCGTGCTCGTCGAGTCGGCCCGCTCCGCCGTCTACTACGCCGCCGCGGCCGCCACGGCGGACGATCCCGAGGTTCCGGTGCTCGCTTCGCTCGCGAAAGCGTACTGCTCGGACGCGTACTTCCGCTGCGCCGCCGAGAGCATCCAGATCCACGGAGGCGTCGGCTTCACGTGGGAGTACGACGTCCATCTGTACTTCAAGCGCGCCAAGTCCTCGGAGACGCTCCTCGGCGACGCGAGCTTCCACCGCGAGCGGATCGCGCGGCGGATCGGCCTCGGCTAGGGTCCGGGACGTGGCACTCCAGATCGATTTCGAGGGACGCGTCGCCGTCGTCACGGGCGGCGGCAAGGGAGTCGGACGCGGCATCACCGAGCGCTTTCTCGAGGCCGGCGCCGACGTCGTGATCTGCGGGCGGAGCGAGCCGGAGTCGATGCCCGCGGCCGGCGGGCGGACGCCGACGTTCGTCGCCGCGGACGTTCGTGACCTCGAGCACATCGATCGCGTCGTGCAAGCCGCGACCGAGCGGTTCGGGCGCCTCGACGTCCTCGTCAACAACGCCGGCGGCGCTCCCTATGCGGACGCGGCGACGGTGTCGCCGCGCTTCTCCGAGAAGATCCTCGCACTCAACCTGAACGCGGCGCTCCACTTCGCGCAGCGCGCGAACGCGGTGATGCAGGCGCAGGCCGACGGCGGATCGATCGTCAACATCGCGAGCGTCAGCGGCATCCGTCCCTCGCCGGGCACCGCCGCGTACGGAGCCGCCAAGGCGGGGCTTCTGAGCTTGACGCAGACGCTCGCGGTCGAGTGGGCGCCGAAGGTGCGCGTGAACGCGGTCACCGCCGGGATGATCCGGACGGAGCAGGCGCATCTGCACTACGGCGATGAAGCGGCGCTCGCGCGCATCGCGGCGACGGTCCCGCTCGGCCGCTTCGGTACTCCGCAGGACGTCGGCGACGTCTGCGTGTTCCTCGCTTCACCGCTCGCGAGCTACGTCAGCGGAGCGAGCCTCCTCGTCCACGGCGGCGGCGAGCCCCCGCCGTTCCACGAAGCCGCGCGCGAACCCGACCGGAGGTAGCTCATGGCCGCAACCGTCTTCGATTCGCCGGCGGCGCTCCGGAGCGCGGTCGGAAAGCACCTCGGCTACAGCGACTGGCTCGAGATCACGCAGGAGCGCGTCGACCGCTTCGCGGAGGCGACGGGCGACCATCAGTGGATCCACGTCGATCCGGTGCGCGCGAAGGACGGCCCGTTCGGGACGACGATCGCACACGGCTACTTGACGATGTCGCTCGTGAACCTCTTCCTGCCGCAGATCGTCGAGGTGCGGAACGTCTCGATGGGCGTCAACTACGGCGCGGATCGCCTTCGCTTTCCGGCGCCGGTGCCCGTCGGCTCGCGCATTCGCGCGGGCGGCGAGCTGATCGAGGCGGACGAGGTGAAGGGCGGCGCCGTGCAGGCGAAGATCCGCGTCACGGTCGAGGTCGAGGGCCAGGACCGCCCCGCCTGCGTCGTCGAGACGATCAGCCGCTTCGTCCCGGCCTGAGCCGCGGCGCGCCTTCAGGCGGACGAGGTCGCGGCGCGCGCGCTCGGGGTCGCGCCGATTTGCTCGGCCGCGGCGAGGCCCGTCAGGCTCGCGCTCTCCTCCCAGAGCTCGCGCGCGAGCTCGAGGTCGTACGACAGCTCGGAGGAGGGGATCGCTCGCATCCCCTCGAAGTACTGCCGCGTCGTGCCGTCGAGGCTCTCGTCGACGACGAGGCGTGCGAGCGCCGCGCCTGACGCCTGCGTGCTGTTCACCTTCGGCAGGACGCGCAGCGCCGGCAGGACGAAGCGCCAGAGCGCACGCTGCCAGCCGGCATAGTCGCGCGCGAGACCGGTTCCGGGCATCAAGCCGGGATCGAAGGCATTCACCGTGATCGGCGCCTCGGGAATGCTGCGCCCGCACGCTTCGAGACGGCGCGAGAGCTCGTAGGCGCAGAGGACGTTGCAGAGCTTCGACGTCGTGTAGGCGCGCCGGCCGAAGAGCGCCTCGGAAGCGTCGCCACCGTCGTCGTCGGGATCCGCGAGCTTTCGCGCGCCGCGGTACCGCGGCGCCGGCATCCCGGTGCGCTGCGCGGGATCGTGCGTCCCGCTGCTGACGAAGACGATCCGCGCCGGAGCCGCGAGCCACGGCAGCAGGAGGTGCGCGAGAAGATAGTGGCCGAGGTGATTGACGGCGAACGTCGCCTCGAAGCCGTCGAGGCTGCGCGTACGCCGCGTGAACTGGAGCCCGGCGTTCAGCACGAGCGCGCGGAGCGGAGGCACGTCCGCCGCGCGCAGCTCGGCGGAGAAGCGCTCCGCGAAGGCACGCACGTCGGCGAGCGACCCGAGATCGAGCGCGCGCGCTTCGATCCTCACCTCCGGGTGACGCTCGCGCAGAGCGCGTGCCGCGGCGCGAGAGCGCTCGAGGTCCCGCGAGGCGAGGACGATCGTTCGCGACGGCGCCGCCCGCACGATCGCATCCGCGCACGCGAGCCCGAGGCCGCTATTCCCGCCCGTGATCAGGACCGTTCCCCGCTCCGCATCCGCCATGGCGTCGGAGTATACACGCCGAGGCGGCGGCCGTCGTATCGGGCGCAGCGCCTTCCGCCAGGCCGGATCAGCCCCGTCGTCGTGCCTTCGGGGAAGTTCAGGATCGAGAGCCCCGCGTTCAAGGCTCGCCGCGCGACGTTCTTCATTCTTCTCGTCTTGTTCGCCGTGGAGCGTAGCGACTTTGGTGGCGACGCGAGGAAGGCCCCGAAAACTGTTCATGACGGGGGACTTGCATTCGTTACCGTCTTCGAGCATGTTCATTTTCGAGCATGATCGAAAACGCGCAGCGGAATCCCGAAAAAGCCGTGAAGAATGGGGCTCCTTCCGGCCTGCGGGAGCGGAACAAGCGCTCCAAGCGGGACCGCATCCTGACCGCGGCGCGGGAGCTCTTCTCGACGAAGGGCTTCGCCGCGACGACGACCCGGGAGATCGCCGAGCGAGCGGGCGTGGGGGCCGGAACGCTCTTCTCCTACGCTCGCGACAAGCGCGAGCTGATCTACCTGGTCCTCCGCGACGAGCTCGACCAGGTCGAAGAGACCGCCTTCGAGACCGTCCCGCGCGAGGCGCCGCTCGTCGAGCAGCTGATGCACGTCTTCGGCCGCTACTTCGACGCCTACGAGCGCGACCGCTCCCTGGCGCTCGACCTGATGCGCGAGCGCTATCACATGTTCCTCGACGCCGGATCGGCCGGCGAGGAGATGACCGGGATGACGCTCTCGTTCCTCGAGAAGCTCGCCGCGCTGGTGGACGCGGCCCGCCGGCGGGATCGCCTGCGCTCCGACTTCCCCGCGCTCACCGCCGCGACGAGCTTCTTCGCGCTCTACCTCCTCGTCGTCGACTCGTGGGTCGGAAGCCCCTGGCAGCTTCCGCGAGCGAGCTTCGAGGGCCTTCTGCGCGACGGTCTCCTCCTGCAGGTCGAAGGGCTTCGCGATCGCTCGCCCGCACGCCCCCGGAGGTCGCGATGAAGCCGCGGGAGAAAAATGCCGGACGCATCCAGGGAAGCGCCGTGCGGCGCTTCGCGCGCGTCTCCGCCATGGCCTGGGGGATGCCGATGCGGCTCGCGGCGGCGCGCTTCCGCGGGCTCTTCGCCTCGTCGCGACGCCGCCAGGCGATCCTCGACGAGTGCCACGAGCGAAACGCGGCGCGCGTCCTCGAGACGATGGGCCAGATGAAGGGCGCGCTGATGAAGCTCGCCCAGATGGTCAGCTACGTCAGCTCCGACGTCCCCGAGACGTACCGGACGCAGCTCGCGGCGCTTCAGGCGAGCGCACCGCCGATGGAGTTCGACGTGATCGCGGTCGAGCTCGAGCGCGAGCTCGGTGGTCGCCTGGACGCGCTCTTCGCCGACATCGATCCGAAGCCGATCGCCGCCGCGAGCATCGGGCAGGTGCACCGCGCGACCCTTCCGACGGGGGATCGCGTCGCCGTCAAGGTGCAGTATCCCGGCGTCGAGGCCGCGATCCGCGCCGACCTGAAGAACGCCGGCTGGCTCTACTCGATGCTCGGCGCGATCTACCCGGCTCTGGACACGGGCCCGGTCGTCGAGGAGCTGCGCGAGCGGATCTTCGAGGAGCTCGACTACGCGCACGAGGCACGCAGCCAGCAGGCCTTCGCCGACCTGTACGAGGATCATCCGTGGGTGCACGTCCCGCGGGTGCACGAGCGCTACTGCACGCCGCTCGTCCTGACGAGCGAGCTCGTGCAGGGGCACGACTTCGCGTGGCTGACCGAGCAGTCCGACGAGATCCGCCAGCGCGCCTCGGAGGCGCTCTACCGCTTCGTCTTCGGGTCGATGCTGCACCACCGAGCGTTCAACGGTGACCCGCATCCGGGGAACTACCTGTTCGACGACGAAGGACGAGTCACGTTCCTCGACTTCGGCTGCGTCAAGTATTTCGAGCCGGAGACGACGAAGGGGATCCGCCGCCTCCATTGCTCCTACCTGGACGGCGACCGCCCGGCGATGCGCCGCGCCGTGGAGGACCTCGGCTTCCTCACGGCGGAGACGGACATCTCGACCGAGCTCTACCGCGAGTACATGGGCTACTTCTACCAGCCGTTCGCGGAGGACCGCGTGTGGGAGTTCACTTCCGACTACACCGTGCGCGCGACCGCGCATGTGCTGAACCGCGGCGATCCGAAATTCGGCGAGGTGCCGCGGAAGAGCAACATGCCGCGCGAGTTCGTGTTCCTGAACCGTCTCCAGTGGGGCCTCTGGCCGGTCCTGGCTTCGATCGGCGCGCGTGCCGACTGGCATCGCATCCACCAGGAGTACGTCCGCGACGCACCGCCCGCGACGGAGATGGGACGCGACTTCGCCGCGCACCGGAGCGCGTGGCGGCGGGCGCGCGGCATCCCGGCCGAGGCGGAGTTGTGGCTCGCGCGCGATGGCGTCCGCTGGAAGCGGCGCGCGGCGTAGCGTTCCTTTCCTTTCCAAGGGTCGGGGCTCGTGCCAGATTCTCGCGGCGCGATTCCGCGCGTCGCGAGAGGAGGCAGCTCGCGGACCCGGCGTACCAGGCGGCGATCTGGTGGTGCGCGCTCTGGTTCGTCGACAACCCCTAGGGCAAGGGACCTTTCGCGCGGAACGTCCCCGGCTGGTTCGCGAGAACCGCGTCGAGCTCCGTCTGCCAGCAGCTCTGGACGCCGGTTCCGTCGTCGATGACGAGGAGCGCGGTGACGGGCGGCGTGAGCGGCGGGTTCGGCGCGGTGAAGAGCGCGCCCTTCGCGCTCACCTGCACCTGCGTCCGCCCGGCGGCACCGGCCTTCAGCTTCATCTGCGTGAGACCATTCGGCGCGCCGGTCTTGCTCTTCCGCTTGAAGCCGTCGTCGCCGAGGAGCGACCAGCACGGCTTGCCGTCGCAGATGCCTCCGCCGGAAGCGTTCGCGACCGCGATCGGCTGCGCCTCGGCCGAGCCGTCGTAGATGCAGAAGCTGAGCATCCGCGTCGCGACCGTCGGCTGCAGGAAGTCCGCGACCTCGGTCGCGTCTCCCTTCGAGATCTTCCAGGTGAGCTTGTCCTTCGCGCCCTCCTTGACGGTGAGAGAGGCGCCGAGCGGCGAGGCGGAGAAGCAGTCCTTCCTCGGCTCCGCGTCGCACAGAACGCCGACGACGTCGTCGCACGAGTAGAGGTGGACGTCGTCGACGTACCAGCCGACGAGCCCGTTGCAGCCGTCGAGGCCCATCTCGAAGCGGAGGCGGATCTCGTCGCCTTCCTCCGCGAACGAGCCCAGCGTGACCCGCGATTGGCCCCAGCTTCCAGTGAGCGAGCCTTCGTCCGCTCCGGTGAAGGCGGCTTCGCCCGCCAGGGGGTCGTCGCTTCCGCTGGTGCGAAGCGTGTCGTTGTAAGGATTCGCGACGAAGGCCCAGCTCGGTACGAGCGTAAACGGCCCGCCGTTCACGCTGATCTTGAGATTGCCGCCGTCCCAGCGGTCTTCGATCGCGACCCAGTGATCGAAAGCGAGGCGGAGCCCCGTCACGCCGGCGGGAATCGCGATCGGCGGGCTCTCGAGGTAGAGCACGCCCGCTTCGACGTCGCCCGCGCAGTCGCCGAGCTCCGGATCGGAAGCGACGAACGCGGCGGAGCCGGATCGGCCCGAGGGAACGTCGCCGACGATCGCCCAGTCGGGCGTGTCGAAGGTCGACGGCTTCACGACCGCGCGCGTACCGACCGTCCAGCCCGCCAGGCCGCTCTCGAAGTCCTGCAGGAGGATCGTGTCGGGCGCGGCGCTGCAGAGCGGCGGGACGTCCGGGTCGAGGAGCGGCTCGAAGCCGCACTTCGTGGGAACTTCGCGGAGCTCGACCGCGGCGATCATGTCCGCGACTTCCGCGCAGTCGGAGGCGTCGATCGGATCGCCGGTCGTTCCGCCCCACGTGCCCGGTCCGGTCGTCAGCGGCTCGTACAGCGGCGCGCCGATCAGGTCCGCGCAGCTCTGCTCGAGCGAGTCGGCGTGGTCCTCGAAGTTGCTCGCGGGCACCTGGTAGACCGAGGCTGCGCGCCAGTAGACGTGCGCCGCCTTCGCGAGGCCGAGCGCGGTGATCGTCTCGCCGTTGTAGATGCCGCCGTCGACGAGGAGCGCGAAGCCGTGGTTCGGCACGCCCGAGTTCGTGTGGACACCGCCCGAATCGCCGGAGGTGCACGTGTAGCTGGCGGATCCGACGCGGCCGGGGTCGCCGTAGCACTCGGGTCGCCACATGTCGCGGATCGCGCCGCCGAAACCGAAGTCGTCCTCGCCCGAGAGCCAGCGATACGTCGCGTCGCTCGACGGCGAGCCGCTGCCGAACGTCGAGCACGCGGTACCGCTCGCGTTGCGGAGCCCGATCGGCGCGTCCGTTCCGCGACCGTTCAGGAAGTCGACGACCTCGCCCCAGATGTCGGAGTACGCCTCGTTCAGCGCGCCGGCTTGCCACTGGTAGATCAGGCCGTGCGTGTACTCGGTGTAGGCGTGACCCCACTCGTGCGCGACGGTGTCGTCGCCGCTGACGCCGTTGCAGTAGTTCGTCGAGACGCCGTTCCAGCTCGCGTTCGGACAAGCGATCCCGGGATCGTTGTTGATCGTCCGCATCGTCGCGTCGGCGCCGTCGTAGGAGAGGTAGGCGCCGTTCGTCAGGCTCCCGAAGAGGTTGTAGGACTCGAGCGCGCCGGCGCTCTCGTCGTTCCACGCCGCGACTTGCGAAGCGCTGCCGCCCGCCCATCCGGCGGGGATCGGCTCGGGATGTCCGAGGCCGTCGTCCCAGACGACGTTCGCGAGGGACGTCTCGGCGACGCGACGGCGAATCGCCTCGTGGATTCCGGAGATGCGATCGAGGATCCTGCCGGTGAGCGCGTCGACGAAGAGCCACTCGCGGACGCTGAGATCCGCGTCGGCGACCTCGACCTCCCATGCAAGCCGGGGGATGCCCGCGACGCCGCGCAGAAGTCCGGTGTCGAAGATCACGAGCCGCGTCGCGATCGCTGCGAGGTCACCCGCGCGCACTCGGCCGGCGGTCTCCTTCGCGGCGGCAATGCGCGCGACGCCCTCCGCTTCGGTCGCGGCGACCGACGGGGTCGTCGCGAGCGGGCCAGCGATCGGCACGACGACGCCCGCGACGGACGCGAGAGCGAGATCTCGCCGCAGGTGCGCGCGGAGCTCTCCGCCGAACACCTCGACGCCCTGGAAGACCTGACGGTACGCGACGTGGCGCATGCCGAGCGCGTCGCTGGTCTCGCGGAGAAAGCCGAGCTCCTCTCCGGCGCGAGCGAGGCCGAAGAGCGCCCCGTGCTTCGCGAGGAATTCGGCCGCCTTGCCACGCGCGCTGCGCGCGGTGCTCTGCGGAAGGAGATCTCCGTCGCGTCCCGCGCGCACCAGGCCGGCGACGCCGGTTTCCGGCCGGGAGCGGACGAGCGCGTCCGCTCCGGCGTCCCGCGAGAGACGTGCGACGGCCGCCGGATCGAGGCCGGGACCGCGCGTCTGCGCGGCGATCGCTCCGCTCGGCGCGGCCAGGGATCCCGCCGCGGCGAGGACGGCGAGAAGGACGCTCCAGGCGAGAGTGCGCTGCGGCGTCTGCGTCGGCGAGGCGAGCACGGGCTCACCATCTCGCCGTCTCGAGGCGTTTCGTCAAGCGACCTTCTTCACGAGCTGCAGCCGCTTCGGCGCGTGGCCGATAGTCCGGGCAGCGAGCAGGGCCGAACGGCCCAGGGAGACGCCATGTCACAGTTCATGGAGGTCATCGAGTGGCTCGATGACACCGGCCTCGAGATCGTGCACCGCGTTCCTCCGGAGGGCTCCGGCGAGACCAAGTTCGGCGCCCAGTTGATCGTGCGCGACAGCCAGGCCGCGATCTTCTTCAAGAGCGGGCGCGGCCTCGACGTCTTCGGGCCGGGACGTCACACGCTGAGCACGCTGAACCTCCCGATCCTCACGAAGGTCCTCTCGCTGCCGTGGGGCTTCACGAGCCCGTTCCGCGCCGAGGTCTACTTCGTCAATCAGAAGGTCTTCACGAACCTGCGCTGGGGAACGAAGGATCCGGTCGTGTTCCGCGACCGCGAGTTCGGACTGATCCGCCTGCGCGCCTTCGGCGCGTTCACGATGCGCGTGCGCGAGCCGCTCCTCTTCGTGAACAGCCTCGTCGGGACGCAGGGCTCGTTCACGACGGACGCGATCGAGGACTACCTGCGCGAGGTCATCGTCTCGCGCTTGAACGACTATCTCGGCGAGAACGTCCAGAGCCTGCTCGACCTGCCGCAGAAGTACGACGAGATGGCGCGCGAGGTGCGCGGCCGTCTCGAGACCGATTTCGGGAAGTACGGAGCGGAGCTGGTCGATCTCCTGATCAACCGCATCACGCCGCCGGAGGAGGTCCAGCGCATGATCGACGGCCGCGGTGGAATGTCCGCGGTCGGAAACCTCGACGACTTCCTGAAGTTCAAGGCGGCGAGCGCGCTCGGCGACGCGGCTTCGGGCGGCGGAAGCGGCGGGAGCGGCGGGAGCGGCGGAAGCAGCGGGAGCGGCGGAGACGGTGGGAGCTCGGCCGCGGGCTCCGGGATGGGTCTCGGGCTGGGCGCGGGCCTTGGGCTCCTGCTGCCGGGGATGCTCGTCAAGTCGCGCTGCGGCGATTCTGTCGCCGACGCGCAGATGCTCGCGCGCGGCGTCGTGCACTGTCCCGAATGCCACGGCGAGGTCACGGGCGACAGCCGGTTCTGCGCGCACTGCGGCCACCAGATGGTGACGGTGAAGCGTTGCTCGCGCTGCGCGAAGAACGTGACCGCGCAAGCGCGATTCTGCTCGTCGTGCGGTCTCGATCTGAGCGCCGTCCTGCGTTGCGCGCGCTGCGCGACGGCGCTGCCGCCCGAGACGCGCTTCTGCTTCCACTGCGGCGAGCGGGTCGCAGGCGTGGAGACGCCCGCGCCGACGACGTGAGCGAGGGCCAGGACGGCGTCCTCGCCGTCTCCACGGAATGTCCGAGCTGCGGCGCCGGGCTCGACTTCAGGGAAGCGGCGAACGCGGTGCGCTGCGCGCACTGTCGCTCGCAGCTTCTCGTCACGGGGCGCGGGCAGCTCCTCGCCTACGGGATCGCCGCTTCGTCCACGGAGTCCGAAGCCCGGTCGCTCGTGCAGTTCGCACTGCCGGCGGATCGGCGCGGTGCGCGCGCGTGCGAGGCGACGCTCTACCGGATTCCGTACTACCGCGTCACCGCGGAGGAGCTCCTCTGGCGCGTGGACGATCCGGAGCGCGAGCGCCGCAGGAACGTCGCCGAGGTCGCCGCGTGGCTCGGCCGCGAGACGCCGAAGTGGGCGGAAGCGGACGCGCTCGACGTCGGTTCCCCGAAGAGTGGCCGGCTCGCCTTCAAGAGCCGCTTCCTGCAGCGGAGCTTCCTCGCGCGTCCGACGCCGCTCGTGCCGCCGTCGCTCGGTGTCCGCTCCGAGGTCGTTCGCCTCGTGCTGTTCGACCGCGCGGCGGATCCGGAGGGCACCGTCGTCGTGGCGCCCGATCCCGGCGTCGCCGCGGAGCCACCTCCTCCGGGCCCGGACGTGCGCGCGCGGCAGCTCGTCCGCGTCGTGCGACAGCTCCTCTGGTTCCCGTTCTGGATGGTGCCGATCGAATCGCCGGACGGAACGAGCATCGCCGTCGTCGACGCGGTCGCGGGTCGCATCGTCCGTCCGGACGGCGAAGCCGAGAGCCTGCGCGTGCTCGAGCACGCGCAGGTGCAGGCCGCGACGATCGGCTTTCGGCCGCTCGTCTGTCCGAACTGCGGCTGGGACTTGCCCCTCCGTCCCGACGACGCGGTCTTCGTCTGCAGGACCTGCGCGCGCGCGTGGCTCGTCGACGGGGATCGGCTCGAGCGCGTTCCCTTCCGCGTCGCGTCCGCCGCCGCGGACACGGTTCGGTACCTTCCCGTGTGGAAGCTCGGCGGCGAAGGTACGCGTGCGACGTTCGCGCCGGCGTTCCGCTGCCGCGGGTTGCGCCCGCTCGTCGAGCTCGGCGGGAGGCTCAACGCGCAGGGCGCTGCCTTCCCCTCGAATTTCGCGGGCGGGGACGAGCTCGCCGCGAACGGCGGCCCGACAGCTCCCGCGCTGCTCGGCTGTGCGCTCGACGTGGCGGACGCGCGCGCTCTCGCGCGCTTCGTCTGCGAAGGGACCGAGTCCGCGACCGCTCCCGGCGACGCACCCTCCGCCGAGCTCCTCTGGCTCCCGTTCTCGCACGACGGCTACTCGCTGCGGGAGCCGAGAACCGGCGCGACGATCCCGCGACGTCTTCTGGAGGAGAGCGAAGCCGACGGGATGTCCGGAGAGCGAGACCTCGTGTCCGTGACGTGAGCCCGCGCGGTGCTACGACGGATTCGAGGGAGGGATCCGTTACAGCGGCTAGGCGAGACCACGGGGTTGCCTGTGGAAATCGGGATCTGATAGCGCGGAGAAAGCTCGTTCAGAAGCGGGGGAGAGCCCATGTCCGTCGATCTGCGAACGCGAACCGATGGTGAGCCGGTCGAGCTCGAGCCGAGCTCGTTCTTCGAGGCCGACCTTCCCGCGGCGCTCGAGGCGGCGCGCGAGCACGTCGAGCCGGGAGCGACGAGCCTCGGCCTCGCGCCGTTCACGTTCGAGATCGACGGCGCGAGCTGGACGCTCGAGCATCGGCCGGGCGCGATCGTGATCGAGCGCGGCGCCGCGAGCGGCGCCGCTGCGTGCGTGCGGCTCTCCGCCGAGGACCTCGCGCGGCTCGTGCACGACCAGTGCACGCCGATGACGTTCTTCACCTCGGGCACGCTCGACATGCCGAAGGGGCGGCTCGAGCACTTCCTCGACTGGTGGCTCGTGCTGCGGAGCGCGATCGACCGCCGGCCCCTGCACTTCCCCGGCGCGCTCTCGCTCGTGGATCGGACGGGCAAGCCACTCGACCTGCACCGCTCGTTCCGCGCCGACGACTCGCTCGAGGAGATGTCGGAGTTCCTGCACGAAGCAGGCTTCCTCCACATCCAGGGCGTGTTCGAGGAAGACGAGATGCACCGCATCTCGGCGGACATGGACGTCGCCGCGCCGACGTATTCGGACGGCGACCGGCAGAGCTGGTGGGCGACGACGGCGGACGGAACGCGGCGGCTCGTCCGCATGCAGGGCTTCGATCGCCACTCCGAGACGGCGACGGGCCTCCTCGAGGATCCGCGCTTCCTGCGTCTCGGGAAGATCCCGGGCGACGGACACGTGAACACGGGCATGGTGGGGAATCGCGTCGAGGCGCTCGTCAAGCCGATCGGCATCGTGCGCGGGATCTCCGACGTGCCGTGGCACAAGGACTGTAGCCTCGGACGACACTCGTACGAGTGCTGTAGCTTGACGGTCGGCGTCTCCGTGACCGGCGCGGACGCGACCTCGGGACAGCTTCGCGTGGTCGCCGGCTCGCATCGCGCGCTGACGCGCCCGGCGCACGTCGATCCCTCGAAGCACGGCTTGCCGGAGATCGATCTGCCGACGCGGACGGGCGACGTGACGGTGCACCTGAGCTGCGCGCTGCACATGAGCCAGCCGCCCGCCCTGCGCGAGCGCCGTGTCCTCTACACGGGCTTCCGGCTTCCGCTTCGGCCCGGGACCACGGCGGCCGTCGAAGCCGCGCGCGCGCGGATCCGTGCCGCCCGCGAGAGCGCTCCGGTCAAGGTCTCGCAGGAATCCACCGTCCCGAGGGCGTGAGCGCGACCCTTCGCGCCTGAAGGAGGCGTGCGGATTCCGCATCCCTCGGCTGCGGAATCCGCGCGACCGCGCGGGCTCTGGATCGCCGACCCAGTGGAAGACCTCGACGAGCACGCCTCCGGTTGACTCCAGCACGCGGCGGGAGTAACAAATTGGCCGCATGTCAAGTTCCACCGCAGCCGTTCGACGCCGGCCGCGGGGCAGTGCAGCCGCGCAGCGCGCGGGACGCCGCGGCCCCGGACGACCTGCCGGATCGGACGGCGAGGCCATGCGCCGCGCGCTGCTCGATGCGGCGCTCGGCGCGTTCGCGGCGCGCGGCTACGACGGCACGTCGGTGCGCGATCTCGCGCGTCGGGTCGGCGTGAGCCACAACCTCGTGCATCATCACTGGGGATCGAAGCGGGCGTTGTGGGAGGCGGCGATCGGGCAGGCGCTCGCGTCCTCTCGGCGGGAGCTTCCGGCGCTCGTAGAGCCGAGCGCCCGTGGGCGGGACTGGGCAGTCGCGAACCGTGAGGGGATCGCCGGCGCGTTGCGGCTCTTTGCGCGGCAGCCGGCGATCGCGAAGATCATGGCCGACGAGTCGGCGCGCGGCGGTGAACGCCTCGACTTCCTCTACGAGCGTTACATCGCCCCGTTCGCGCTTCTCCTCGAGCGGCTGCTCGCCGGTGCGCCCGCGGACGTCAAGCGCCGCATCGATGCCCGCGCCGCGCTTCTCTTCCTCTTCGCAGGGATGACGGCGCCGTTTGCGCTCGGTGGCCTCGCGGCGAAGCTCGACGGCTCGCGAGAAATCACGGAGGACGACCTGCAGCGCTTCGCGGCGACGGTCGGGGAGATCGTCGCGCACGGCCTCTCGCCGGCCCACCGGCCACGCGACCATGCACCGAAGGGGCGGTCCTGATCGGGCCCAGCCGAGCAGACCCGCCAGAGGGAGGAGATCCATGCCGGAAGGGACTTCGGCCGAGCGGAAGGCCTACGAGGCGATGCAGGCGTGCATCGGCAAGCCGATCGGCCCGACCGGCACCGGCCCCGACCCCGTGAACCAGCCGATGATCCGCCACTGGGCGGCGGCGTTCGAGGACGAAAATCCCGTCTACACCGACCCCGCGTTCGCGGCGAAGACGCGCTTCGGCGGCATCGTCGCCCCGCCACTCATGCTGCAGACCTGGACGATGCCGACACCGAAGCTCACGGGCATCGGCGAGCGCGGCGGTTCCCCGACCGAGGGCTCGGTCAATGTGCTGGCGCCCCTCGACGAGGCCGGCTTCGTCGCGACGCTCGCGACCAATTCCGAGTTCGAGGTGCTGCGCTACCTGCGCCTCGGCGAGAGCGTCTCCACCGAGACGATCCTCGAGTCCGTCTCGGAGCGGAAGCGCACGCGCCTCGGCCCCGGCCACTTCGTCACGTGGGTCACGACCTATCGCGCCGGAGACGAGGTCGTCGGCCGGCAGATGTTCCGCATGCTGAAGTTCAAGCCCGACGTGGAGGCCCTGCTGAAATGAGGAAGAACACGCTCGATTTCCGCTCGCTCCGGGTAGGCGACGCGGTCACGCCGATGGATCTCGACCTCACCGCGACCTTCGTCGTCGCCGGCGCGATCGCGACGCGTGACTTCATGCCCGTACACCACGACCGAGACTACGCGGCGACGCAGGGGTCGCCGAACATCTTCCTCAACATCCTGTCCGACACCGGGTACTGCTCTCGCTTCCTGACGGACTGGGCGGGACCCGAGGCGGCCGTGCGGAAGCTCGCGATCCGGCTCGGCGTGCCGGCGTACGCGGGCTCGAGGCTCGAGTTCACCGGCAGCGTCACTTCGTTGGCCGAAGCCGACGGCGAGGGGCTCGTCGAGATCGCTTTCCGGGCGACGAACGACCAGGGAGATCACGTCTCCGGAACGGCGGTGATCGGCTTGCCGCTCGGGGCCGGCAGGTGAGCGGCCCGCGGCGTGCTCCCACCGTCGAGCTTCGGATCGTGGACGGTTGGAGCGAGGTGCAAGGCGCCTCGTTCGCGGACTGAAGAGGAACCTCGCCCATGGAGATCCGGCTCACGGAAGAGCAGCGGGCATTCCGCGACTTTCTGCGCGGCTACTTCGCGGAGATGATGACCGACGAGCTCAGGAGCGAGCTCGCGACTCCCGAATGGCAAGAGGGCGGCGGCCCCGAATTCCGCAAGGCCATGCGGCAGATGGGCCGCGACGGCCTCCTCGGTCTCAGCTGGCCGAAGGAGTATGGCGGCCAGGAGCGCACGCCGGTCGAGCAGTTCATCTTCGCGGACGAGATCCAGGCGACCGGGTTTCCGCTGCCCTTCCTCACGCTGAACACGGTCGGGCCGGTCCTGCTCCAGCACGGCAGCGAGCAGCAGCGGCGCGAGATCTGCGCGAAGATCCTCGCCGGCGAGACGTTCATCTCGATCGGCTACTCGGAGCCGGGGGCCGGCACGGATCTCGCATCGCTCAAGACGGCCGCGCGTCGCGATGGCGATGAATGGGTGATCCACGGGCAGAAGATGTGGACCAGCCTCGCGCAGTACGCGGACTACATCTGGCTCGCCGCTCGGACGGATCCGGACGCGCCGAAGCACAAGGGCCTGTCGATGTTCCTCGTGCCGACGACCGCCCCCGGCTTCGCGCGGCAGGAGATCCGCACGGTCGGCGGAGTGCGCACCAATGCGACGTTCTACGACGACGTACGCGTCCCGGCGTCGAACCTCGTCGGCAGGGAGAACGGCGGCTGGAAGATCATCACCGGCCAGCTCAACCACGAGCGCATCTCGCTCCTCACCGTCGGCCGCCTGCAGCGGCTCCTCGAGGACGTGACGTCCTGGGCGCGCGAGACGGAGGTCGACGGCAGGCCCGTCGCCGACCTCTCGTGGGTGCAGCACAACCTGGCGCGCGTGTACGCGAAGGCCGCGGTGCTGCGACTCATGAACTGGCAGCAGGCGTGGGCCATGCAGAAGGCGCAGCCGAGCATGGCCGAGTCCTCGGCGGTGAAGGTCTTCGGCAGCGAAGCGACGATCGAGTGCAGCCGGCTCTTGCTGGAGGTGCTCGGCGCGCGCGGCATCCTCGCGAAGGGCAGCCCGGGTGCGGTGCTTCGCGGGCAGGCCGAGTCGTCCTACCGCAACGCCCTCATCTTGACGTTCGGCGCGGGCACCAACGAGGTGCAGCGCGACATCATCGCCATGGCCGGCCTCGGCTTGCCGCATTACAAGGAGTGAAGCGTGGACTTCGGGCTTCACGAGGACGACGCCGCCGCGGCGCAGCTGGCGCGCGGCATTCTCGCCGATCACGCGACCAACGAGCGGCAGAAGCAACTCGAGGCGTCCGGTGCCACGCACGACGAGGCCCTGTGGCGCGTGCTCGCCGACGCCAGCGTGCTCGGTGTCGCGATTCCCGAGGAGCACGGCGGCGCGGGGCTCGGCTTTCTGGCGCTCGGGCTCCTGCTCCAGGAGGTCGGACGTGCGGTCGCGAAGATCCCGGCGTATCCCGCGCTGGTGCTGGGAGCGCTGCCGCTTGTGCGCTTCGGCAGCGCGGCGCAGCAGGAGGCGCTCCTGCCGGGGCTCGCGCGTGGTGAGCAGATCGTGACGGCGGCGCTCTGCGAGTACGCGTCGAGCGACCCCCTCGCACCCGTCACGCGGGCTGCACGCGATCGGGACGGCTACCGGCTCGACGGCGTGAAGACCCTGGTGCCCGCGGCGCAGATCGCTTCGCACGTGATCGTCCCGGCGCGCTGCGACGACGGCTCGATCGCGCTTTTCCTGATCGAATCGACGGCGAGAGGTGTGACGCTCGCGGAGCAGGCGACCTCGGACGGCCAGCCGCACGCCGAGCTGACCTTCGACGGCGTCCGAGCCGACGACGCATGCCGTCTCGCGCACGGGCAGCCGGCAACCGGCGGTGCGGAAGCGCTTCGCTGGATCGTCGAGCGCGCCGTCGTCGCGCGCTGCATGGTGCAGCTCGGAGTGATCGAGCGCGCACTCGAGATGACCGCGCAGTACGGTCGCGAGCGCATCCAGTTCGACCGCCCGATCGGCAGCTTCCAGGCGTTTCACCAGCGCGCGGCGGACGCGTACGTGAACGTCGCCGCGATCCGCCTCACGGCTTGGGAGGCGGCCTGGCATCTCGCCGACGAGCAGCCGGCGTCGCACCACGTCGCGGTCGCGAAGTTCTGGGCGGCGGAGGGCGGCCAGCTCGCCTCCTACGCCTGCCAGCACCTGCACGGCGGCATCGGCATCGACGTCGACTATCCGCTGCATCGCTATTTTCGGTGGGCGATTCAGATCGAGCACGAGCTCGGCTCCGCGAAGCACCACCTGGAGCGGCTCGGACGGAGCATCGCCGAGCACGGCTTGCCCGCAGCGTGACGCCGGTGAAAGCGAGCAGCAGGTGATCGAACGCAAGGGACCGCTACGGGGCATCAAGGTCCTCGAGCTGCCGAACATCGGACCGCTGCAGCACGCGGGCATGATGCTCGCGGATCTCGGCGCGGAGGTGCTCCGTCTCGACCGCAAGGCGCACGTCGAAACGGGAAGCGGTCTGCAGGGGCCGTACACGCCCTACTCGGTTCTCGACCGCGGGCGCCGCAGCGCCGGCATCGACCTGAAGCATCCGCTCGCGGCGGACCTGGTCGGACGCCTCGCGGAGCGTGCCGACGTCGTGGTCGAGGGCTTCCGTCCGGGCGTCGCGGAGCGGCTCGGCGTCGGGCCGGAGGTTCTCTGCGCGCGCAACCCGCGCCTCGTCTACGGACGCATGACGGGGTGGGGACAAGAGGGGCCGCTCGCGAAGGACGTCGGGCACGACATCAATTACATCGCGCTCGCCGGCGTTCTCGCGCACGTCGGGCCGCCCGGCGGCGCGCCGGTGCCGCCGCTCAACCTGGTCGGCGACTTCGGCGGCGGCTCGATGCTGCTCGTGATCGGCGTGCTCGCGGCGCTCGTCGAGCGCGGCTCGAGCGGGGAGGGTCAGGTGGTCGACGCGGCGATGGTCGACGGCAGCGCGCTCCTGATGTCGATCTTCTACGTGTTCGACCAGATCGCCCCGGGGATGTGGGGACCGCGCGGCACGAACCTGCTCGACGGCGGCGCGCACTTCTACGGCGTCTACGAGTGCAGGGACGGGACGTACGTGAGCCTCGCCGCGTTCGAGCCGCAGTTCTACGCGGCGCTCGTGCGGCGGGTGACCGATCTCGGCATCCCGGGCCTCGGAGCCGAGGACCTGCAGCTCGAGGCGCAGCAAGAACGCGCGCAGTGGCCGGTCCTCCGCGAGCGATTCGCGGCGATGTTTCGCACCCGCACGCGCGAGGAGTGGCTCGCGTTCTTCGCGGGCGACGAGATCTGCTTTGCTCCCGTGCTCACGATGGAGGAGGCGCGGCGTCACCTGCACAACGTGGCGCGCGGCACGTTCACGACGGTCGACGGCGTCGAGCAGAGCGCACCCGCGCCGCGGTTCTCCCGCACGCCGGGTGCGATCGCGCACGCGGCGCATGCGGCCGGAGCCGACACCGAGGCCGCGCTCGCGGATTGGGGAGTCGCGTCGAACGACCTCGCCGCGCTGCGCGCGGCGGGTGTGATCGCTTGAAGGAGGGAGTCATGAAGGCAGCGGTCATGCGCGCGAACGACGCGCCGCTCTCGTTCGAGGACGTGCGCCACGACGAGCCGGGGCCGGGCGAGGTCCTCGTGAAGACGGTGGCATCGGGCGTGTGCCACAGCGACCTGACGGTGATCGAGGGTGGCCTGCCCGTACCGCCGCCGACCATCCTCGGCCACGAGCCGGCGGGCATCGTCGAGGCGGTGGGGGCGGGCGTCACCGACTTCCGGGCGGGCGACCACGTGATCGGCTGCATCACCAACTGGTGCGGCGTGTGCCGGTTCTGCACCGAGGGTCGACCGTATCTCTGCCTGAAGCAGTACGCTGGCCGCCCCGGCGGCTCGAAGCCGCGGCTCTGCGACGCGCACGGCGCCGAGATCCACCAGTTCGCGAACCTCTCGTCGTTCGCGGAGCACATGCTCGTCCCCGAGCGCTCGCTGGTGAAGATTCGCGACGACATGCCGCTCGACCGCGCCTGCCTCATCGGCTGCGGCATCACGACGGGTCTCGGTGCTGCGCTCAACACCGTGCGCATCCCGGCCGGAGCGAGCGTTGCGATCGTCGGCTGCGGCGGCGTCGGTCTCGCGGCGCTGCAGGGTGCGCGCATCGTCGGCGCGGGCAAGATCGTCGCCGTCGACGCGCAGCCCTGGAAGCTCGAGCTCGCCAGGGCGCTCGGTGCCACGCACGTCGTCGATGCTTCCGCGGTCGACCCGATCCACGGGGTGCACGAGGCGACCGGCGGCGGAGCCGACTTCGTCTTCGAGTGCATCGGCCTCGTGCCGACGGTGCAGCAGTCCGTGATGATGACGGGCCGCGGCGGCACGACGGTCCTGGTCGGCGTCGTCCCCGTGCAGCAGATGGTGTCCCTCTCGGCCGCAGACATCACGCTGCAGGAAAAGAAGATCACCGGCTCGTACATGGGCTCGAACCGCTTCCGCTTCGACATGCCGCGCTACGTCGACTTCTACCTCGACGGTCGCCTCAAGCTCGACGAGATGATCTCGGCGCGCATCGGGCTGAACGAGCTGAACACGGCCTTCGACCGCATGCGCAAGGGCGAGGTGGCGCGCCAGGTGGTGGTGTTCGAGTGAGCGCGCGCGAAGCCGCGTTCGATCCGGACGCGCTGCGCGCGCGCTACCGCGAAGAGCGCGAGAAGCGGCTTCGCGGCGACGGCAACGCGCAGTACGTCGAGGTGTCCGGGCGCTTCGAGCACTTCGTCGAAGACCCTTACGTCGAGCCGGGCTTCACGCGCGCGGCGCTGACGGACGAAGTCGACGTCGCGCTGATCGGCGGCGGCTTCGGCGGGCTGCTCGCGGGCGCTCGTCTCCGGCAGGCGGGCGTCGAGAGCGTCCGCATCGTCGAGAAGGGCGGCGACTTCGGAGGCACCTGGTACTGGAACCGCTACCCGGGTGCCGCGTGCGACGTCGAGTCGTACGTCTACCTGCCGCTGCTGGAAGAGATCGGCTACGTGCCGAAGGAGAAGTACAGCCGCGCGCCGGAGATCTTCGCGTACTGCCGGAGGATCGCGGCGCGGTTCGATCTCTACCGTGACGCCTGCCTGCAGACCGAGGTCACGAGCCTCGACTGGGACGCCTGGCGAGCGCGCTGGATCGTGCGCACGAACCGCGGCGATGCCTTCGCGGCGCGCTTCGTGGCGCTCGCGAACGGCTTCCTGCAGCGCCCGAAGCTGCCCGGCATCCCCGGCATCGAGAGCTTCCGCGGGCACGCCTTCCACACGAGCCGCTGGGACTACGCCTACACCGGCGGAAACGCCGAAGGCGGCCTCGACCGGCTCGCCGACAAGCGCGTCGGCATCATCGGCACGGGCGCAACCGCCGTACAGTGCGTGCCCCACCTGGGTGCGAGCGCGAAGCACCTCTTCGTCTTCCAGCGCACGCCGTCGTCGATCGGTGTCCGGGCGAACCGTCCGACCGATCCGGCCTGGGCGGCGGGCCTCGAGCCCGGCTGGCACCAGAAGCGGATGGACAACTTCCAGACGCTCACCGCCGGAGGGTTCGCCGAGGAGGACCTCGTCGCGGACGGCTGGACCGACATCATCCGCAAGGTGCTCTTCGTCATGCAGACCGAAGAGGACGCCGATCTCTCGTCCGATGGCCTCGCGCGCAAGGTCGAGATGGCGGACTTCCTCGCCATGGAGGACATTCGTGCGCGCGTGGATTCCCTCGTGCGGGACGAGGCGACCGCGGAGGCGCTCAAGCCCTGGTACCGCCAGTTCTGCAAGCGGCCGTGCTTCCACGACGAGTACCTGCAGACGTTCAACCGCCCGAACGTCACGCTGGTCGACACGCAGGGGAAGGGTGTCGAGCGCATCACCGAGTGCTCCGTGGTCGTGGCGGGCCGCGAGTACGAGCTCGACTGCCTGATCTTCGCGACCGGCTTCGAGGTCGGCACGGAGTACGCGCGGCGCTCCGGCTTCGAGGTGCGCGGCCGCGACGGCTTGACGCTCACGGAGAAGTGGAAGGAGGGCGTGCGGACGCTGCACGGCCTCCACATCCACGGCTTCCCGAACCTCTTCATGATGAGCATCGCCCAGTCCGGGCTGACGGTGAACTTCCCGTACATGATCAACGAGCAGGCGAAGCAGGTCGCCTACTGCGTCGCCGAGGCGCTCGGGCGCGGCGTGCGCAGCTTCGAGGTCACCGCGGAGGCCGAGGCGGCCTGGGTTGCGACGGTGCTCGCGCGCGCGCAGGACCACACGTCGTTCGCCGAGCAGTGCACGCCCGGCTACTACAACAACGAGGGGCAGCTCTCCCCGCAAGCGCGGCAGAACATGTTCTTCATGGGCGGTCCGCTCGAGTTCGTCGAGATGCTCGATCGCTGGCGCGGGGACGGCCGCCTCGAAGGGCTGGCGCTCGACTTCGCGCGCGCCGGCTGACGCAACGATTCGCGATTCGCGACCCAAAGGAGACGCCGATGGCACAGCAACCCTTCGACCCGTCCCGCTACCGCTGGCGTGAGGTGACCGATCCCGCGGCACCCTACAAGATCCGCCACGACTACACGATCCTCGGCCACGACGTCGGCGCGGGCACGCTCGACATGCTGGTGCGCTGGTCGAACGACGGCGGTCACTGCCCGATCCACCGCCACGTCGGCACCACGACCATTCTCGTGCTCGCGGGCGAGCAGCATCTGTGGGATCTCGGCCCGGGCGGGGCGCGGCTGCGCCACCGCATCCGTCGCGCCGGCGACTACGGTCTCACGCGCGCCGAAGCCGAGCCGCACCTCGAGAACGGCGGGCCGACCGGCGGCCTCGTGTTCTTCGGCAACCATTCGAGCGACGGCGTGCTGTACGAGTTCTTCGACTCGGAGCTGAACCTCGTCGGCAAGGTGACGATCGCGGAGCTGGTCGACGACTGGGAGGCGAACGCCGCATGACGCAGGGCCTCGCCGGGATCCGCGTGCTCGAGCTCGCGGACCAGATCGCCGGGCCCTACTGCGGCAAGCTCCTGGTCGACGGGGGCGCGGACGTCGTCAAGGTCGAGCCGGGCGGCGGCGACTCGCTGCGCGTGTCGGGCTCGCTCTTCGCGTATCTGAACGCGGGCAAGCGCTCGGTGACCGGGGAGATCGGCGACGCGCACGTCGACGCACTGGTCGCGGAGGCGGACCTCGTGATCGCGGCGCACGGGCTCGAGACCGACGCGCCGCCGCGCGTCGACGTGGCCGCGCTGCGCGCGCGGCATCCGTCGCTCGTGGTCGCGACCATCACGCCGTACGGCACGAGCGGCCCGTGGCGCGGCCGCCGAGCGACCGAGTTCACGCTGCAGGCGGAGTCGGGATCGCTCGGCATGCGCGGCGTGATGGGGCGCGAGCCGTTCCAGGCGGGTGGGCGCGTCGCAGAGTGGGGCGCCGGCGTCTATGCGGCAGCCGGATCGCTGCCTGCCGTGCTGCGTGCACGAGCGGGCGGTAGCGGAGAGCACGTCGACGTCTCGATGCTCGAGGTATCGAACTTCGTCTTCACGAACTTCTCCGAGACGATGAACCGGCTGATGAACGGCAGCGCTGGGGAGCCGCAGCACGCGTTCCTCGCGCCGACGGTCGAGACGCCGTCGATCGAGCCGGCCGCGGACGGCTACGTCGGTTTCTGCACCAACGCGAAGCAGCAGTTCCTCGACTTCCTGCTGCTGATCGAGCGCCCCGACCTGCAGGAGGACGAGGTGCTCGGGCAGTTCGCCGGGCGGATCATGCGCTTCGACGAGTGGAACGGGATCATGCGCGCCTGGCTCGCGGACAAGGCCGCGGCCGAGGTCATCGAGCGCGCGTCGGCGCTGCGCATCCCGGTCGCCCCGGTGGGCAACGGCCGGACCGTCCTCGAGCACGAGCAGCTCGCCGCGCGCCGGGTGTTCGTCCCGGACGCGGCCGGACGCTTTCGGCAGCCGCGACGCTCGTACCGCATCGACGAAGCGGACCCGCCGCCACCCGCGCCCGTCCCCGCGCTCGGCGAGCACGCGACCGCGGCGTCGTTTCCGTCCCGGATCGCGACCGTGGAGCCGCCCGTGGCGCCGGGCGCGCTGCCGCTCGCCGGGCTCCGCGTGCTCGACCTAACCGCGTGGTGGGCCGGTCCCGCCGCTTCGCACCTGCTCGGCTGTCTCGGCGCCGAGGTGATCCATGTCGAGTCCACCGGACACCCCGACGGAGTTCGCATGATCGGCGGGATGATGGCGGCGCACTACGCCGACTGGTGGGAAGCCGCGCCGCACTTCCTGCAGACCAACGCGAACAAGCTCGGCGTCACGATCGATCTCGCGAAGCCGCGCGGCCGGTCGCTGGTGGAGGACCTGATCCGTCGTTGCGACGCGGTGTTCGAGAACTTCACGCCGCGCGTGCTCGACGGCTTCGGCCTCGGCTGGACGCGCGTGCGCGAGCTGAACCCGCGCGCGTTTCTGGTGCGCATGCCGGCCTTCGGGCTGGACGGTCCCTGGCGGGACCACACCGGCTTCGCGCAGACCATGGAGCAGATGTCCGGGCTCGCGTGGGTGACCGGGCACCGCGACGACCAGCCGCGCATCCCGCGCGGTCCGTGCGATCCGCTCGCCGGCATGCACGCGGCATTCGCCTTCCTCGTCGCGTGGCGCGCGGCCGCGAGCGACGGCCGCGGCCGCCACGTCGAGAGCACGATGGTCGAGAGTGCGCTCGCCGTGGCGGCGGAGCAGGTCGTCGAGTGGACCGCGCGGGGGGTGCTGCTGGAGCGCGACGGCAACCGCTCGGCGCTCGCGGCCCCGCAGGGCTTGTATCTGTGCGCGGAGGGGCAGACGGGCGAGTCGGGGCTCGACGGCTGGCTCGCGCTGTCGGTCGCGAGCGACGCAGAGTGGCGTGCGTTGCGCGCCGTGCTCGGCGATCCGGCGTGGGCGCGCTATCCCGGTCTGGACACATTGGCGGGCCGCCGGGCGTCGCACGATGCGATCGACGCGCAGCTTCGCGCGTGGACCGCGACACGCGAGCGCGCAGCGCTGGTCGCGGAGCTGCGCGCGCACGGCATCCCCGCGTCCGAGGTCGCCAACCCGTGCCGGCTCGCGCAGTCGAACCCGCAGCTGCAGTCTCGTCGCTACTTCGAGACACCCGTACACCCGGTCGTGGGCGCGATGCCCATACCGGGTCTGCCGTTTCGCAGCGAGCACGTCGCGCGCTGGGTCCGCACACCGGCGCCGACCATCGGCGAGCACAACGCGCGCGTGCTCGGCGGACTGCTCGGGCTCGATGCGGACGAGCTACGCGCGCTCGAGGCGGAGGGCGTGATCGGAAGCCGGCCGCGCGGACTCTGATCGGGCGAAGGAGAAGAAGGAGAAGAAGGAGAAGAATCGATGTCGAGGCGCGCCTGCACGAACGAAGACGGAACCGTCCGGGCGGAGATCCTGGCGGCACGAGAGGCGTTCCGCGCCGCCGAGGTACGGGCCCGCGCCATCGACGAGGACGCGCGACGCTGGTCTACCCCAAGAGCCATCTGTGGAAAGACGTGCCCTCGGCCGAGATCGACGTCGAGAAGATGGTCCCGGCGGTGATGCCAGCCGGCTCCGCCGTGTTCTTCGTCGGAACGCTGTGGCACTGCGCCGGCGCCAATCGCACCGATCGCCCACGGCTGGCCGCGACGACGCAGTACTGCGAGCCGTGGGCGCGCCAGCAGGAGAACTACAGTCTGGCGATCTCACGAGAGCGCGCCCGGCAGTGCAGCGAGAAGATCCAGTCTCTCCTCGGCTACAGCATGCTCTTCCCGTTCATCGGCTTCGTCGATGGACGCGATCCGATCCGGGTGCTGCAAGACCGTCCCCGCGCGGCCGCCGCTCGTGAGCCCGCGCCGGCCTCCGCGGGGAAGGAAGGAACACAGACATGAGCACGAATCCCGAGATGTCCGAGGTCGATCTTACTCGACTCGACCTCATGGACAGCCGGCTCGTTCGAGAGGGCTTCCCTCATGCCGTCTTCGCCCGGCTCCGGAAGGAGGCCCCCGTCTGGTGGCAGCCCATTCGGGCCGCGGACCGGCGGTGCATCGACCCCGGCTTCTGGGTCCTCTCGAAGTACGACGACGTCCAGGAAGTGAGCCGCGACGCCGAGCTCTTCTGCTCGATCGACGGCCCGACGATCGGCCACGTCCCCGGCATGGAGGGGACGATGCTCGTCACGATGGACGGCGAGCAGCACACGCGCCAGCGCAAGATCATCAGCTCGGGATTCACGCCTCGCATGGTGGGGCGACTCGAGGATCAGGCGCGGAGATGGGCCGGCAAGATCGTCGACGACGCTCTCGCTCGCGGCCGCGTCGAGTTCGTGCAGGAGGTCGCCTACCAGCTTCCGATGCACATGATCGCCGACATCGTCGGCATCCCGCTCGCGGACCGGAAGTCCTTGTTCGACCTCGCGACCCGTGTCCTGAATCCCGGAGACCCCGACGATCCCGAGACGCCCGCCAGGCACGCCGCCTCGCAGGTCGAGATGTTCGACTACGCCCAGAAGCTCGTGCAGAAGAAGCGCGAGGACCCGCAGGACGACGTCTGGACCGTCATCTCGAACGCCGAGGTCGAAACCGAGGACGGACGCACCGCCAGACTGAGCGAAACCGAGCTCAACTTCTTCTTCTTCCTGCTCACGCTGGCCGGCAGCGAGACGACCCGCAACGCCATCTCGCATGGGCTGATTGCACTCCTCGACCATCCCGATCAGCTCGAGACGCTGCGCCGCGATCCCGACGCGATGCGCCCCGCGGTCGAGGAGATCCTTCGCTGGTCTTCTCCGGTGGCGTACTTCGCCCGTCGCGCGACGCGGGACACGGAGATCCGCGGCGTGAAGATCTCCGAGGGCGACCGCGTGACGCTGTGGTACCCGTCCGCCAACCGCGACGAAGAGGTCTTCGAAGACCCGTTCCGCTTCGACATCGGCCGCGCGCCGAACCACCACGTGGCCTTCGGCGGCGGCGGGGCACACTTCTGTCTCGGCGCGAACCTCGCCCGGCGTGAGATCGCGATCTTGTTCGAGGAGCTGCTCGCGCGCGCCAAGGAGATCGAGATCCTCGAGCGGCCGAAGTTCGGCGTGCTGGGGATCCTGAATCCCATCCTCGTCATCCCGAGCGAGATCCAGGTCCGGATCGCTTGATCGTCATGGCGGAGGGGGAGAGATGCGTTTCGTCGTGATCGGCGCCGGCATGTCCGGCATCCTCGCCGCGATCCGGCTGCGCGAAGCCGGCTACGACGACGTCGTCGTCTACGAGAAGGCCGATCGTCCGGGCGGGACGTGGCGCGAGAATACCTACCCGGGGCTGTCGTGCGACGTGCCCTCACACTTCTACAGCTACTCGTTCGCGCTCAATCCGGACTGGAGCCGGCGGTACTCGCCGGGTGCCGAGATCCAGGCGTACTTCACCGGCGTCGCGAAGCGCTACGGCGTGACCGATCGCACGCGCTTCGGGAAGGAGATCGTGCGCTGCGCCTTCGAGGACGGGCGCTGGCACCTCACGGCGAACGACGGTGCGACCGACGTCGCCGACGTCGTGATCGCCGCGACCGGGGTCCTGCACCACCCGAAGATGCCGGAGATCGAGGGCCTCGAGACGTTTGCCGGCGCTGCCTTCCACAGCGCGCGCTGGGACCACTCCGTGCCGATCGACGGCCGCCGCGTCGGCGTGGTCGGCACGGGCTCGTCGGCGGTGCAGATCGTGACCGCGATCACCGATCGGGTCGGCCAGCTGGTGCTCTTCCAGCGCACCCCGCAGTGGATCATGCCGGCGCAGAATCCCGCCTACGGCGACGAGGAGAAGGCGAGCTTCCGCGCGCACCCGGAGGCGATGGAGGAGATCCGCCGCGCGACGGCGCAGCAGTTCTGCGACGGGTTCGCCAACATCGTCGGCGAAACCGACTCTCCGATCCTGCAGGCGATGCACGACATGTGCGTGGCGCACCTCGAGTCGAGCGTGCACGACCCGGAGCTCCGCGAGAAGCTCCGGCCGAGCTATCGCGCCGCGTGCAAGCGCCTGGTGATCGCGGACGGATTCTACGAGGCGATCCAGCGCCCGAACGCGCGCCTCGTGACCGACGGCGTCGCGCGCGTCGAGCCCGCAGGCGTGCGCACGAAGGACGGCACGCTGTACCCGCTCGACGTGCTGGTGCTCGCGACCGGCTTCCAGGTCGACTGGTTCGTGCGGCCCATGCAGGTCACGGGCCGGGGCGGCGTCCGGCTCGACGACCTCTGGGCGCACGGCGCGACCGCGTACCTGTCGATGACCGTGCCCGGCTTCCCGAACTTCTTCATGCTGAACGGGCCGAACGGACCGGTCGGCAACTTCTCGCTGATCGAGGTCGCCGAGCTGCAGTTCGACTACGTGCTGAAGCTCGTCGACGAGCTGCGCCGCGGCGCGTGCCGCGAGCTGGCCCCTTCGGCCGAGGCGATGGCGCGCTTCGACGCCGAGCGACGCGAGGCCGCGAAGAAGACCATCTGGAACACGGGCTGCCGGAGCTGGTACCTGGACGAGACTGGACTCCCGACGGCATGGCCGTTCACCTTCGACCGCTTTCGCAACGAGATGGCCGCGCCGCGGCTCGAGGACTACGAGCGGCGGTGAGCTCGGGCGGAGCCCGAGCGGGCGCTGGCGCTCGGCGGAGAGCTCGTGGACCTCGCCGCGCCGCTCGGCTTCCCCATGTTCGCCGGTGTGGGGGAGGTTTCTCCGCGGGTGTGCACGCGCCGACGGGGGCCATCTCGAGACGGGAATCGCCGAGATGGAGTACGCGCTCGGCGAGCTGGCAAAAGTCGCCGTCGGGATCGGAGCGCCCGGCTTCCTCGTGGTGCTAGGAGTAGATCCCGTCGGGGATGCGCAGCACGCGATTGAAGAACCGCACCATCAGCGGATGCGTGAAGAGGAACCGCTTCGACCAGAGCGGCGAATGCCACTGGTCGGGCGGCAGCTTCCCGTCGAGAATCTCCGCGACCGCGGTCGCACCGTGGCGCGAGAGCGTGTCGAGAATGCGCTCACCGAGCTCGGGCGAGGCGGCGCCGGGCGCGCCCGCGTACGTCTCGGCGCGGAAGAAGCGCAGCGCCGCCTGGAACGCCTTGACCATCGCGAGCACGCCTGCGGGCTTGCCGCGCTCGATCGCGGGAGGCTTCTCGCCGCGCTCTCCGAGCCAGATGTCGACGGTGCGGCGCGGCAGCCCGGCGTAGTCGCGCTCGATCCACTCCGGGTGGAGCGCGAGGAGCTGCGAGGTCTCGACGAGGCCGCCGTGCGTGTCGCCTCGGAGGTTCTCGCGCTCGACGCCCGGCAGATCGCCCAACGTCTCGTAGAGCTCCGAGCCCCCGCCCGTGAGCCGGCTCACGAGGACCGAAAACACGCACACCATGCGGATGCCGCGCTCGCGCGTGACGCGGTCGCAGGCCTTCTCGATCGCGAGGAAGTGGCGCGGGCTTCCATGGAAGTTCGACACGAGCACGTTGCGAAAGCCCTGCGCCGCGAGCGAGCGCCCGAGATCCGTGAGGACCGCGACGGTCGTCTGCGGCTGGAAGAAGAGCGAGCCCGCGTGCGGCAGCGTGTCGGTCGCCGCGTACACGTAGGGCAGCTCGAGGAACGTTCGCTTCCGATGCCGCTCCGGAAGGTGCGGGAGCATGCGCCGCAGGAGACCTTGTCCCTGCAGCGCGTCGGCGCCGAGCGGAAGGTGCGGGCCGTGCACCTCGAGCGGCGAGCACGTGACGAGGACGACGGTCTCCGCGCGATCGAGCTCGTCGAAGCGCCGCTTCGTCAACATCTCCCAGCGGAGGAGGGTCGGGCCGGCTTCTTCCTCGGACATCGGTCGGTCGGACATCGCTCGCGCTCGTACCATCCGCGCTGCGCGCAAAAAAGAAGCCCGAGGGACCCTAGCGGGCCTCTCGGGCTTCCGGTGGCACGACCTACGTCGCGCCGTCCCAGCTTAGAACCGGGAACGATTCAAACTCGGCGATGGTTTCGCCGAGTCGGTTGTTCCGGCGCCGCCGTCGCATCGCCTGTCGACGGCGCCCTTACTGGCCCGGTGGCGTCTCCATTCGGTCCTCCGGTTTGCTGCTCCGGCCTTGCTGCCCGCCGACTCCACGCTGGAGCGGGCGACCAGTTCCCTGTGGGACGATTTCCGTTCTCCTTTGCTGCTTCGAGCATGCGCCTCTTCGCCGGGCTCTGTCAATGCCGGAGTACGACGCGGATCGACCGTCGTCAGGCCATCAAGCCCCAGAACTGCGCGGCGTTCGTGCACACGATCTTGTTGCGCTCCTCCGCCGGAACGTCGGAGAGCATCTCGTCGATCGTCTTCCGCGAGTACGGCCAGTCGTTCCCGTGGTGCGGGAAGTCGGTCGACCACGCGATGTTGTCGATGCCGATCTGGTGGCGAACGCTGATGCCGCTCCGATCGACGATGAACGTCGCGAGCCAGTGGTCGCGGAAGTAGTCGCTCGGGACCTTTTTAAGCTTGACGCCTGCCCAGTGGCGATTCCGCCAGTAGCGGTCGTCCGTCATCTCGAGGAAGTGCGGGATCCAGCCGATGCCGATCTCGACGCCGGCCATGCGAAGCTTCGGGAACCGGTCGAAGACGCCCTGGAAGATCATCTCCGTGATGAGCGGCATCGTGTAGGAGAAGGCCGTCGCGCCGATCGCGACCGCGGCCGACTTCGACGGCACGATCTTCGTCGTGCTCGCCGCGAGGAGCAGATGGATGCTCACCGGCATGTCGAGCTGCGCGGCGGTGTCCCAGAACGGATCGTCCGCGGCCGAGAGGTTGTCGCCGCCCGAAGGCCAAGCCGAGATCGCGACGCCGCGAAAGCCTTCCTTCTTCGCGCGCTGCAGCTCGGAGACGGACGTCTCGATGCCGACGTTCGGCATCTGAAAGATGCCGATCAGACGGTCGGGATCGGGCGCGCAGAAGCCGTCCTTCAGCCAGCGATTGTACGCGCGGATGCCGGCGAGGTGCGCTTCCGTGTCCTTGTTCTTCATGAACGTCAGCATCGCGCGCTGCGGCGGGTAGAGCATCTCCGCGTCGACGCCGTCCTCGTCCATGATCTTCAGGCGCTCGGCGCCGTCGTGACACGAAGGGTGGATGTCGCGGCCGTACTTCTTGCCGGTCCACTTGAGCTCTTCCGGACGCGTGCCGACGCAGGTGACGAGGCCGAGCGGCTCGGCCGTCGCGGCGCCCATGTAGACCCACGCGTCGCCGCCTTCGCCGTCGTCGACGAGCTTCGGCGCGGTGTCGATGTACTTCTTCTCGAGCCACTTGTCCCAGAGATCGGGCGGCTCGACGGTGTGCGAGTCGGCGGAGATGATGCGGTACTCGCGTTTCGTCGTGGACTTCATGCTGACTCCTTCCTGTGCGTCGCCGTCAGGCGAGCCCGTAGAGGCGAACCGCGTTCCCCGCGCACATCTTGCGGCGCTCGTCGGCCGGCACGCCTTCGAACATCTCGTCGACGACCGCGCGCGAGCGCGGCCAGTCGCAGCCATGGTGCGGATAGTCGGACGACCACATCAAGTTCCCGACGCCGAGAGCGTGGCGGTTCTTCACGGCGTAGTGGTCGATCATGAACGTCGAGAGCCAGTTGCGGCGGTAGTACTCGCTCGGCTTGTGGCGGAGCTTCACGGGAAGCCAGGAGCGGTTCCGCTCCCAGCGGTCGTCGAGCTGCTCGAGGAGGTACGGAAGCCATCCGGACCCGGCCTCGACCATGACCCACGCCAGATCGGGGAAGCGATCGTGGACGCCCGACTCGATGATCTCCGAGAGCTGCACGATCATGTCGGCCGCGCCGACGCTCGCGAGGCCCGTCAAGTCGCCGCCGCGTACGCCCTTCGGCTTCGGCTTCTGGATGCTCTTCATGATGCGCACGTGGAAGTGCACCGGTACGCGGTTCGCCTGCGCGGCTTCCCAGAAGCGGTCGTCCTCGGGTCGCACCCGGTCACCGACGCTCGGCAGGGTGTTCAGCCACACGCCGCGGAAGCCGAGCTTCAGGCACCGCTCCATCTCGGCGATCGCCGCTTCGACGCCGAGCGCGGGAAGGCAGGCGAGACCGACGAGGCGGGTCGGGTCGACGCTGACGATCTCCTGCGCGAGCCAGTCGTTGTACGCGCGCACGCCCGCGAGGTGGAACTCGGGATCCTCGTCCGAGTAGAAGTGGCTCATCATGCGCGCCGAGCCGAAGAGGACCTCCGCGTCGACGCCGTCCTGATCCTGCTCGTCGAGGCGGGGCTCGCCGCGAAAGTTCCCCTGGTTCGCTGCGGCGAAGGTGACGCCCGTCCAGCGGATGTCGTCGTGCGCGCGACCGGCGGAGGCGTAGATGCCGATCGGCGCGGGAGCGGTCCCGGGACCGAACTGCCAGGCCTCGCCGCCTTCGCCGTCCGGCACCACGGTCGGGACCTTGGAGTGGAACCGCTTCTCCATGTAGGTGGTCCAGATGTGCGGCGGCTCCAGAACGTGGGAGTCCGCCGAGACGAGCTGATAGTCGCGTGCCATCGATCGACCCTTTTTCCCGATCTACTTCGCAGTCGCTACTGGATCCGGCTCCGGATCCGAAGCCTTGACTTAATCCGTTAGCGGATTATGCGAATTCGCGATGGCGCGCAAGCCCCTCGAGCCTCCTCCCGTCGCAGCGCTCGCTGCAGCGCCGGTACGCGTGCCGAAGGCGGCGCAGCTCATCGCGAACTCGATCCGGGAGCAAATCGCGAGCGGCGCTCTCAGCGCCGGGAGCCCGCTTCCGAACGAGACGGACCTGATGGCGCACTTCGCGGTCGCGCGTCCCACCGCTCGCGAGGCGCTCCGCATCCTCGAAGCGGAAGGTTTGCTCGAGATCGTGCGTGGCGCCCACGGCGGCGCACGCGTCCGCACGCCGGACGTCGGTGCGGCGGCGCGTCACTGTGCCGTTCTCTTGCAGCTCCAGGGTACCACGGCGGCGGAGGTCTACGAGGTGCGCCTGATGCTCGAGCCGACCGCCGCGCGGCTCGCCGCGGAGCGCGCGCCGCGTGAAGCGGCGGACATCCTCGATGCGTTGATCGCCGAGGAGGAGCGCGCCGTCGAGGAGACGACCTCGCTCGCTTCGCTGACGATCCGGTTCCAGGAGACTCTCGTCGACGTCGCGGGGAACCCGACGCTCGCGCTCCTCGTGCGGCTCCTGCACGACCTCGCTTCGCGTCAGACCTCGGCGCGAATTCGTCCCGACCTCGACGAGGCGACGCGCATCCGACTGCGCAGACGCCTGATCCGAGCGCAACGCGCGGTCGTCGCGGCGATCCGCGAGGGACGCGGTGAGGACGCGGAATCGGAGTGGCGCCGCTTTCTATCGGGCGTCCGCGACGAGCTTCTCGGGGGCCGGGACTCCCGCGTCGGGCTCGCGCCGCGCGAGCCACGCAGCTCCACGCGCCGCGGCGTCGGCTGATCGCGCGTCGGCGGTGGAAGCACCTCTCAGCTGGTGACGGTCGTCCCGTCGAACTTCTGGAAGGTGAACCCGCCGAACGGCTCGTTGTACGCGTGCGCCATGTCCCCGAGGATCGAGATCGAGGTCGCTTCGCCGAGAGCATTCCCCTGCACGACGTCGCTCCGCCAGTGGATCCCTGCGGTGGCGCGCGCGATGCCGATGTTGAAGGCGAGCTTGTTCAGCTCTCCACCGACGGTCAGCGGCGGGCCGGAGTAGGTCTGCAGGCCGATGCCGGACGGGCTCGGCTCGACTGCGTTCGGGAACTCGAAGTCGGGGTCGAAGAGCGCCTTCAGCATCGTCACCGTCGAGCCCGAGCCGACGGAGTGTCCCGACGGGTACGCGCCGTGCGTGGGCGAGCCGTCCGGATAGGCCTGGGCGCAGAGATAGGAGCCGTAGAGGCTGAAGGTCCTTGCGAGCGCTTCGGTGTTCAACACGTCGGGATGCAGCGGATAGTCGAACGCTCCGACGAGGTGGTTGTGCACGCGTCCGGCGAACTCCTCGGGCCGGAGCGAGCGATGGATCCGCCACTTCTGGAACCATCCGGCTTCGTGCGCGGGACGCGAAGCGCGTCCGACGAGGTCGAACCACTCGACCGGGCCGAAGGTCGTGAAGGCGTCCTGGTTCGTGATCAGGTCGACGTAGGGGCTCTCGGGATTGAGCGGGGCTCCGATCTGGAGGAGGACCGAGAGCGCGTGGTAGCCCGCCTGCAGCGGCGGATCGGTGTCGACCCACGCGGCGAGATCGCGGATGTTCCGCAGGTAGTAGAAGTTCGCGTCGTACGCGCGCGCGCCGAACGGCGCGCCGCTTTGCCGCGCGAGCCATTCGTCGTAGTTCGTCAAGTAGTCCACTCCCGGAACGAACGTGCGCACACGCTGCGTGTTGATCTGTGCGCCGAAGGCGAGGTTGTGCAGGAGGAACTGGGAGACGAACGGGCCGTCGGTGCAGCCCTCGTACGGTCCGCGGAAGATCGTTTGCGGCGTCACGGCGCCGCCCTGCTTCGGACCGCGGTAGTCGCTCAGCTTCGAGAGGTCGGCACACGCCTCCGCGATCGCCGGCTCGGTGTCGTAGTGCAGGAAGGGAACGTCGCGGAGCAGCGAGGCCCAGTAGATCTCGACCATCTCCGCCGCGCGCCAGGCGCTCGCGAACGACGGCGCCGGCGGAACGATCGTCTGGTTCGAGTCGTATCCGCAAAACTCGAGCGAGAGCGCTCCCTGCGGGTTGCGGATCTTCTGTGCTCCGCCGAGAGGAATCGCCGCGAAGTCTTCGACTCTCCCGCTCGTGCAGGCGTCGACCAGAGCGCGGAACGCGTCGGGATCCGGATGCCCGAGATCGTCGTGCGGCAGCCCCTTGCTGAAGTTTGCCCAGCCGTCGGGGTAGAGAAGCTCGTCGTCGTTCGCGAGCGGCGTCTCGATCGGGAGCTCCGACCAGTGGCGGGCGCGCTCTTCACGGAGGCGATACGCGCGCCGACGGCGCGCGCGCAGCGTCGCCTGGTCGAGCGGCGCGAAGGTTCCCTGCTCGGGCTCGACGGTCGGGATGCTCGGGCGGCGCTTCGAGATCTTGACGCGCGTAGCGGCCTCCGCCTTCGCAGAGCGGACGAGCGGCTCGATGCCGACGGCGGCGGCGGTCGTGGCCGTCGCGATCGTTCCGGCGGCCTGGAGGAAGCGCCGGCGCGAAACCCGGGAAGGCGCTTCCGTGGCCGTTTCGGCCCGAGTCGTCGACTTTTTCTGCTTGCTGGGCATGGAGAAATCTCCAGGTATCGTGCGTGGAAAGCGCCGAGTCTACTCGCGCCGTCCGATGTCCGGCAAGTGAACTCCCGACAGTGAACTCTCGACAGTGAACTCCCGACAGTGAACTCTCGACAGTGAACTCTCGAAGATCGAACTTCCTCGGCATTCGAGGTCTGCCGTGCGGGCGAGCATTGCACTGGCCACCCCGGCCGTGGAATTTGGCCTTTCGGATCAGGCCCGTGGCCGGGCACGGGGTCGGGGAGGGGACGATGCGGAACGAGGGGAAGGTGGGCTCGTGGTACCGGAGCGGCGCTCGTGCTTCGTGGTCCGCTTTGCTCCTCGCTGTCGCCACGGCGAGCGGCTGCGGGGGCGGGACGGAAGGCTCGGGCGAGTACGCCTGGCTGCAGCTCGGCGAGGGCGGAGAGCGGATCGCTCGCGCGATCACGCACGAGGTCCTCTGTCCCGTCCTCGCGGTCGACGGCCAGACGGTGCCGATGCAGGTGCGCGCGAAGCCGTCCCCGCCGGCATTTCCTGTCTTGACGTGCGAGGCCACGATCCCGCCCGGCGCGACGAGCGCTTCGATCGCGGGCGGCGACCTTCCCCTGCCTCGCGACGTCACCGAGCGCTTCGCCGTGATCGGCGACACCGGCTGCCGCATCGAGGAGGGGCACGCGACGCAGGACTGCAACGATCCCGATGCCTGGCCGTTCGCCGGTCTCGCGCAGGTCGTCGCGGAGCTCGTGTCGTGGTTCACCGGTGAGCCGCGGCGAGGCGACTTCTCGAGCCTCGCGCAGTCGATCGCCGAGCTCGATCCGGACCTGATCGTCCACGTCGGCGACTACCTCTACCGCGAGTCGCCGTGTCCGGAGGGCGACGCCGGCTGCGCGGGGAGCCCGTACGGGTACACGTGGGACACGATCGAGGCGGACTTCTTCGCGCCCGCGGCGCCGCTCTTCAGCGCGGCACCGCTCGTCCTGACACGGGGCAATCACGAGTCGTGCTCGCGGGCGGGCGCGGTCTGGTTCCGCTTCCTCGACACGCGGCCGATCGAGCCGGAGTGCGCGGACTACACGCAGCCGTACGCGGTCGACGTCGGCGGGCTGCCGTTCGTCGTGTTCGACTCGAGCGCCGCTTCGGACACCTCCGTCGATCCGACGCAGGTGCAGCACTACTCCGAGCAGTTCGAACGGGTCCGGAACATCGCGGGATCGCGCTCGTTCCTCGTGACGCACCGTCCGATGTGGGTCTTCGGACACGCGGGCGAGCAGGACGGGCAGGAGGTCCTGTTCATCGACAACGAGACGCTGCAGGCCGCTTCGGACAACGAGCTTCCGGCGGGCATCCAGATGGTGCTCTCGGGCCACGTCCATCTCTTCCAGCTCCTCGGCTTCGACATCGCTCGTCCGCCGCAGCTCGTCGTCGGCAACAGTGGCACGGACCTCGACCCGGCGGTCACGACACCGCTCGCGGGGCTCGAGATGGCGGGGGCGACCGTCGCGGTCGGCGACACTCTCGACGAGTTCGGCTTCGCGACGCTCGAAGCGCAGGGCGCGGGCTGGCACCTGACCTGGCGCGACATGGAGGGTGGGTTTCTCGGGACGTGCACGGTCGCCCAGGGTCAGGTGACCTGCCCCTGATACGGGCGCGACGGTGGACACCGGGCGCGCGGTAGGAGCATCTCACTCCGGGAGGAGCCCCGGATGTCCGAGCTGCCGATCGTCGAGCCGAAGGACGAGTACAACCAGAAGCTGATCGAGAACGTCCATCCCTCGACGTGGACGAATCCGACGCCCTCGGGCGCGTACAACCTCGTCGTGGTCGGTGCGGGTACCGCGGGCCTGATCACCGCGGCGATCGCGGCGGGGCTCGGCGCGAAGGTCGCGCTGATCGAGCGCCACTACTTCGGCGGCGATTGCCTGAACGTCGGCTGCGTCCCGTCGAAGGGCATGATCCGCGCCGCGCGCATGGTCGCCGAGGCGAACCGCGCCGCACACGAGATCGGCCTCCACCTCGCTCCGGACGCGAAGCCCGACTTCGGCGCGGCCATGCGGCGCATGCGCCGCGTCCGCGCGCAGATCAGCGACGACGATTCCCTGCGGCGCTACCGCGACGAGCTCGGGGTCGAGGCGTACGTCGGCGAAGCACGCTTTCTCGGACCCGACACGGTCGACGTCGCCGGGACGACCCTCCGGTTCAAGCGCGCGGTGATCGCGACGGGCGCGCGCGCTTCGCAGCCGCCGATCGACGGTCTCGCTGCCGCGGGATACTTGACGAACGAGACGGTGTTCAATCTCACCGAGCCTCCGCGTCGTCTCGGCGTGATCGGCGCAGGGCCGATCGGCTGCGAGCTCGCCCAGGCGTTCCGCCGCCTGGGCTCGGACGTCGTGGTGATGCACGCGGACGAGCACATCCTGCCGCGCGAGGACGCGGACGCCGCCGAGATCGTGCAGCGACGCTTCGCCGAGGAGGGGATTCTCCTGCGGCACGCCTGCGAGATCCGCCGCGTCGAGCGACGGCCCGACGGCAAGGTGCTGCACGTCGCCCGCAAGGGCGGCGGCGCCGAGACGGAGGAGGTCGTCGTCGACGAGATCCTGATCGGCGTCGGCCGCACGCCGAACGTCGAGGGGCTCGGTCTCGAGGCGGCCGGCGTCCGCTACGACGCGAGCGGTGTCGAGGTGAACGACTTCCTCCAGACCACGAACCCGAGCATCTTCGCGGCCGGCGACATCTGCATGCGCTGGAAGTTCACGCACGCGGCCGATGCCGCGGCGAAGATCGTCGTGCAGAACGCGCTGTTCTCGATCGGCTCGGTCGGGAAGAAGAAGCTGTCCGCACTCGTGATGCCGTGGTGCACGTACACCGATCCCGAGATCGCGCACGTCGGGATGTACGAGGCGGATGCGAAGCGGGCGGGAATCGAGGTGACGACCTACCAGGTTCCTCTCGAGCAGGTGAACCGCGCCGTCGTCGACGGCGAGGAGGACGGCTTCGTCAAGGTCCACGTCAAGAAAGGAACGGACGAGATCGTCGGGGCGACGATCGTCGCGACGAACGCCGGCGAGATGCTCAGCGAGGTGACGCTCGCGATCGTCGGCAAGCTCGGGCTCGGCAAGCTCGGCGAAGTGATCCACCCGTATCCGACGCAGGCGGAGGGCATCAAACGTGTCGCCGGGCTGTACACGCGGCAGCGGCTCACGCCGTCGCTGAAGCGCTGGTTCGAGCGCTGGATGGCTTTCCGCCGGCGCTGAGAGGTCCGCCGGCGCTTCAGCCGAAGAGAACCCGCAGGCCGAGCGAGAGCAGCAACGCGTCGAAGTTCCCGTCGAGGTCGACTCCGTCGGGAAGCTCGAGCACGTGGCCGCGCGAGATCGTGTACTTCGCCTCGACGCCCACGGCGGCGTTGCTCGCGAAGAAGTACTCGACGCCCGCCCCGAGCCCTCCGATCGCGGGCACGTCGCGGCTATCGAGGTCGAACCCGTTTTCGCTCTTGTCGTGATTCCGACCGGAACGCTGCCGGTCGCGGATACGAGCGGCTCTTCGTCGGGAAGCGAATCGTCGGGCGCCTCACTCGACCGTGACGGACTTCGCGAGGTTGCGCGGCTGGTCGACGTCGCGGCCGAGAGCGATCGCGCATTCGTAGGCAAGGAGCTGCGTCGGCACCGTCATCAGGATCGGGTCGAGGACCGGCTCGGAGCGTGGCACGACGATCACGTCGTCCGCGAGCGCGTGGAGGCGAGCGTCGCCGTTGTGCGCGATCGCGATCACCGGCCCGCGGCGCGCGCGGATCTCTTCGAGCGACGAAAGCGACTTCTCGAAGAGATCATCGTTCGGGACGATCGCAACCGTCGGCGTCTCCGGCGACACGAGGGCCAGCGGGCCGTGCTTCAGCTCCGAAGCGGGGTAGGCCTCCGCGTGGATGTAGGAGATCTCCTTCAGCTTCTGCGCCCCCTCGAGAGCAACGCCGTAGCCCGCGGCGCGGCCGATGAAGAACGCGTCGTTCCGGTCCTTCAACCGCTCGGCGACGGCGCGGATCTGGTCCGTCGCTGTGAGGATGGTGCGAATCTGCTCGGGGAGGCGCTCGAGCGCGTCGAGGATGCGCTTCCCGTCCGACGGCGAGAGGTCGCGGATCCGGCCGAGGTGGAGCGCGAGAAGCGCCACGCACACGAGCGTGCAGGTGAACGCCTTCGTCGAGGCGACGGCGACCTCCGGCCCCGCGTGCATGTAGATGCCGCCGTCGCACTCGCGGGCGATCGTGCTGCCGACGACGTTCACGATACCGAGCACGCGGCCGCCCTTGCGGCGCACCTCGCGGACCGCCGCGAGCGTGTCCGCGGTCTCGCCGGACTGGCTGATCGCGACGTAGAGGGTGTCCTTCTCGATGACCGGGCTCCGGTAGCGGAACTCGGAAGCCGCCTCTGCGTCGGTCGGGATGCGCGTCAGCCGCTCGAGCATGTGCGCGCCGACGAGGCCCGCATAGTAGGCCGAGCCGCAGCCGAGGAGCTTGATCCGCCGCACCTCGAGCAGATCGCGGGCCGAGAGGTTCAGGCCGCCGAGGTGCGCGATGCCGAAGCGCGCGTCGAGCCGGCCGCGCAGCGACCGCTCGACGGCTTCGGGCTGCTCCTCGATCTCCTTCCGCATGAAGTGCTCGTGCGCGCCGCGATCGTAGAGCTCGACCTTCCACGGGATCGGAGTGGCGCTCTTCTCGATCGGCTCGGCTTCGAGCGTCGTCGTCGAGAAGCCGCTCGCGCGGATCGAGACGACCTCGCGGTCGTCGAGGTAGACGACGCGCTCGGCGTGGCGCACGAGTGCCGCGACGTCCGAAGCGACGAGCATCTCGCGCTCGCCGATGCCGAGGACGACGGGGCTGCCGTTGCGTGCCGCGACGATTCGATCGGGGAAGCGCTCGTCGACGACGACGAGCCCGTACGTCCCTTCGATCGCACCGAGCGCGCGGCGCACCGACTCCTCGAGGTCGGCGCCGCCCGCCGAAGCGATCAGGTGCGCGAGGACTTCCGTATCGGTGTCGGAGCGAAGCTCGTGCCCCGCGGCGAGAAGGCGCGCGCGGAGCTCCGCTCCGTTTTCGATGATGCCGTTGTGCACGACGGCGATGCGGCCCGTGCAGTCGGTGTGCGGGTGCGCGTTCCGGTCGCTCGGCTCGCCGTGCGTCGCCCAGCGCGTGTGCGCGATCCCGGTCGTCGCCTTGAGACGCTTCGGAAGACGCGTCTCGAGCTGCTGGATCTTGCCCTCCGCCTTGTGGACCTTGAGACCCCCTCGCGTGCAAACGGCGAGGCCGGACGAGTCGTAGCCGCGGTACTCGAGGCGGTGCAGGCCTTCGAGAAGGATCGGGACTGCTTCCTGGTTGCCGACGTAGCCGACGATTCCGCACATGGGTGGAGTCTCCTTCGTTCAGCCGTAGATGAGGCGGCGGACCTGCCGCTCCGAGAGCTTCCCGACCGCGAAGCGGCGCTCCTCGGCCTCCTCCGCGATGCGGCGATAGATCGCCTCGTTCCGGAGGCTCTCCGCCTGCAGCTCGCGATGGCGACGGGCGACGAACTCCGGCAGCGACTCGCCGAAGTACGCGACGACCTCGTCGACGAGGCGCCGTGCCTCGGCGCGCTCCAGGCGGGTCGTCCGCTCGAGGTGCCGGAGGAGGGGCTCGAGGGAGCCGCGGGCCTGCTCTCGGCCCTGATCCTGGTCCGCCACGCCGGCCAGAGAACCAGACCGGGGGCGTAGATGCCACGAATCTGCCTGACTTCGGGCAAGATTCCGTCCGTCGGAGACGTTTTGGGCCCTCCGAAAGGGGGTCCGGTTCGTTGTAGGGGTATCGAACCGGACCCCCTTACGGGATATCGAACCGGACCCCCTAGCCTGCATTTCTCACCAGATCCCTACTGCGGCGGCCGATAGCACCGAATCTTCGCGAGCTTCTCCCTCCGGGCTCCTCGACGTACTGTTCAAGTACGCCTGCGTCGCCCTCCGGTCCGAG
>Ga0194128_10001172_pt1 | contig 46374 bp, 63 predicted proteins | sample TA2KigCa65mmetaG_FD_148650 | JGI IMG/M metagenome (GOLD analysis project Ga0194128, IMG submission 148650) | Freshwater microbial communities from Lake Tanganyika, Tanzania - TA2015037 Kigoma Deep Cast 65m | ecosystem: Environmental > Aquatic > Freshwater > Lake | place: Tanzania: Lake...
ACCTTGAGTAAGCTAGTGAACATTTGGGCATCACTAAACCCGGACGTAAAAATTTTTAAGGTTTTTACCCGATTACCGGACGTAAAAATTAAGGTTTTTACCCGATTACCGGACGTAAAAATTAAGGGTTTTACCCGATTACCGGACGCTTTAACCTATTCCCGAAGGTGAAACTATCCTTACAAGGAGCGGTAACGTCTGCTACGGCTTTACGCTTTGCTGCGAGATAACCACTGTGGCAGGTTGTCCAGTCGCCCTAGACTCCTACAATTTCATCAATCCGAATATGACAATCAACACCCAGCCAATCCCCACAATGTTCGGAATCACATTCTGATGCTCACTATGAAACCGCTTCAACCAACTCATTCTGCCCCCCCCTACTACACAATAGGTTGAAAAACACTCTCACTTCGTAAAACAAAGGGCTGGAATCGAACCCGCTTACGCCGCCCGTGGACGACCACGCTTGAGTTCGACACCGTTCCGCTCTGCCAGCTTCGCCAGCGTCGGAAGACTGATCGACACCGAATGCTTGTAACCCGCCAACTTCGCCCGTGCCCCGGTCAAACCGTACTTCTGAATCAGACCAACAATACGCTGCTCCAAATTACCCACGAAAACTGCTGGACGACCACGAACCATTTGCTTTCTCCCATATTAGAGGTTAGTTTGGGGTCAACATCCCCATTTCTGACACACAATTCTGGTACATGCCAACTTAACATTTTATTGCGGGAACATTCTCGCCCCGAAGTCGTAAAGCATCCATCCCCGCCTCAGTGATAGTGTACCCTCTGGAACTGACCGAAACCATTGCCGGTTGATCGGAAATCGCCGTGAGAAGAATCGGCATGATATACCGCTCTACTTCTTCATTCTTACGACCCGCCACGTTCATAATCCGATTCTTCGCCACTGGCCCCTTAGCCAACGCCCGGAGAATGTTCAAGTGGACATGACTCATCCCAAATTCATCAATGCCTTCGTCCGTTGCCACTTCTGCGGCAATTTCTTGCCAAGTAGCTTCAGACTTCATGTTGCGAATTAGTTTCATATAACGAGCAAATTCCAACGCCTTGCGAGGAATCCGACCAGTGTAATGAGCAACTAATTCACAAACATCTTCCGGCAAGTCAGAATGAGATAACTTCACAATTCTTGAGACTTCCGCCTTGGTCAAATACGTTAGCATCACCGGACTAAACCGACTGCGAAAAGCATCAAATAGCTTCCCCTCATCCGTAGAGGCAATCATCCAGCAAACATTGAAACAATTTAACGTCCGCCCAGACTCCGTTATCAATACGGCATCATTATACTCAGTCGCCTTTAGCAAACCCTGTACCATCCCGTCAACAAGAGCATGAACCTCATCCACGAAAACAATGCACGGCGGAACTACAAAGTATTCCCGCCGACTCATTTCCACCAGAGGCACACCCTCAATCGACAATACCCGGTCAATTTCTTTTACAAAATCGTCCAGATTCTTGATGCTCTTCGGCTGAATCTCAATAAACGGCAAATCCACCGTCTGAGCATACAGCTTCGCCAATGTCGTCTTGCCCGAACTCGGCGGGCCAAATAAGGCAAATGCCAACTCCCGACAACGATGATCGGGACGACCCAAAGCATCAAATGCCGCCGCTTGCAATTTCTTCACTGCCCGCTCGTTCCCAATGAACTTGCTGAACGGAGATTCCGGGTTCTCCTGAGAAACTGCAAAACGACGGTCTTCGTCCGATGGCTTCTGAAAACCCCACGGATCATCCTCACCCCAGAAAATCTTGACTCGCTGCATTTTACTCCCAGACAATCTTGACTCGTTGTTCCAATCCCCTCTGGTACATACCAACTTAAAAAACAACGGTACACGTTAATCCGTGAAAACCTTGATGATCTGTTCCATGCGATTCTTGATGGACACCTTGATAGTTGTTAGCGGTGTCTTGAGCGTTGGAGCTAGATTGAACCGTGACACTGGTGCAATTCATCGTCAAGTTCAGGCCGCACAAAGGATCAAACGAATGTCTAGCTATCTTCAAGACGCTCGGTCATGTCTTGGGTCTCCTTGTGGTGGGTTATCGTTCGAGGATGGGGTCCAGTCTGAAAGATTATCGGTTCTCTGGTACATGCCAACTTAAAAAACTACGGTACACCCCCTCTGGTACATGCCAACTTAAAAAACTACGGTACACCCTAATTTGAACTAAAAAGTACCAACTATCACCATTATAAACTTTTTAATACCTAAGCTACTAACCAAAATATCTTTGGGAATTTTCAAGAACCTTCTATAATTATTTTGACCCTTATAACTTCACAAGAAAATTCTGAGCAAAATATGTCTTCACAAAAAAAAATTAGCCTGTCAACGGTCTTAATGGCACCTGCACAAACTCAACCCGATGGCACCTTGCTGGTCCTCGCTGAATCATCCAGTACTCTTCCCCAAATAAATGTCTGCCTCGTGGGCATCGTGGCGAATATGGCGAGCAGAACGTGTTCCACAGTAACGGCGCACTGGCGCAACTTAAACGTAACAAGCTCCAATATGTTTTGGGACTGGCGTTGGTCAGATGCTTGGAAGAAAAATGTAAATGAAATTAAATCAATTCACAATTCGCACCACGGGAAGAAATATACCAAATATATCCGGTCATACTTTGCTAACTCCATTGCCGCAAGAGAAAGGGGCAGACCATCGGTCCATAAAGTCTGCACAGATCGGGCCGTAAGCCAAGCTGATAGCCATCGGTCCATAAAGTCTACAGACCATCGTCCATAAAGTCTGCAGTGATCGGACAGACCGTCGATCCATAAAGTCTGCACAGATCGGGCAGACCCTAATTATAACCTTAATTCTCCTCATTAAAGGCCAACATAATCTGCGATTTGGGCTTCTGCCCTATTCATTGGTGGTCTAATTATAAATCAACTCAATAATTCTAATTATAAATCAACTCAATAATTCCCTTGGAGACTTTTCCCAGCATTATTTGTCATATATTTTCTTCACAAAATGTAAAGGAAAAGTCTCCAAACAGCTAAAAAAGCCCAAATAAAGGAGATAATATATGCATTTATTCATGCAATTAAAGGCGGGCTACATCCTCCTACCTCATAATTTCCGACGCTTATGGAACGCCAATGCTTAAATCCTTATTTTGCAATACTTTACAGCACACATGAAAACGGGGTCTTTTTTCCACTTTTTCTTTCCGAATGGTATTTAGAGTTGATTTGGGTTGGATACATAGGTCTATTTTTTGTTATTTTGTAATGGGGGTGGTGTTTGGGGGTAGTTTTTTGATTTGCTTGGGGTGGAGGATGGTGGAGGATGGTGGGATCAGTTGGGGAAGATTGGGTTTGGAATTGTGAATTGTTGGGGTTTTAGTAATGGGTTTAATGTGGTAGGATGGTACGCTTTTTTTTAAAAAGGAGATTAGCCGATGAGAAATTTTAGGCATGACGATATGGTTAATGATTCGAGGCCGGGTTGTTTCTTGTGGTTATTGATTGCATTAGTTTTAGGCTCCATCTTCAGTCATTGGTAGCGATTATTATGAGTGAGTGGTTCAAAATGGGTGGAGTGATCTGGGAATTAATTGGGGGGTAATTGGTAATGAATTAGTGGGGGGTGGAGGAGTAAATTAGTAATGAATTAGGGGGTAGTAGTTGATGGGAGGAGGAAATTAGTAATGAAATTTAATAGTGGTATCGCATAGGATATGAAGTGTTCACAAAGTAGATTATGAATTTGATAACGTGGTTAATTTCTGGTAGGTTCTGATTGCACAACTTAGGAGTGATTGTGTGTGGCGGGTGTTGCACAAAGTCATTTAGGGGTGTTGCACAAAGTCATTTAGGGGGATTGCACAAAGTCATTTAGGGGTGTTACATGGGAGTGTTATCACAAAATTAAAAGACGATTTTGTATTTTATTAGATTAGATAGCATTTTGTTGGAGCTATGTGCGTACCGGAGCTATCTCTTTGAGCTATCTCTTTGAGCTATCTCTTTGAGCTATCTCTTTGAGCTATCTCTTTGAGCTATCTCTTTGAGCTATCTCTTTGAGCTATCTCTTCCGCTACTCGCAATGATGACGGGTCATACACAGGGACAATTTGTTTAAGAACTTTGTCGATTAATAACTACATTACATAGACCTACAATTCCTCGATAGCTCAATCGGTAGAGCGAGCGGCTGTTAACCGCTAGGTTCTTGGTTCGAGTCCAAGTCGAGGAGTTTTGTCGGATATTGTATCATAAGCTTGTTGTACTGGCGTTAAAGGATTGCCCCATGACGGATCGTTTGGGTGGGTTTATAGATATAGTTTACAACTTAATTATATTTTTAATTGCTTGTTTATTCCAAATACTTTACTTGTCGGTCTATGAGACAATTGTTGCATCTTAATGGGTTTGAAATAGTAAAAGAATTCAAGAGTTCTATTCGACACCACGCTTATTTTTGTAAGAAGGCGACAAAACAGATCATGCTAATTTAGTGTGGGGCACATTTTCCATGTGATGGCATTTTACATCCCAATTGATTTTGGCAATTCTTCCTTTTTGTTTTTCTCTCATATAAAATTGCATATCATAGCCTAATGTTGCTTTTTCGTAAGAGAAATCAAAGTCTTTGAAAACCTTGAGTATCACACAGCCCATCCCGTTGCCATCAATTCTTTCTATTCCTTTTCCTATTTTTTCTAGCCATACGGTATTTGGCGACAGTTTTTTCCAAGCGACTAATCTTGCCGAAAAAGGTGCTGGATAATGGCGTGGATGTTGCATATACACTGCGGACACACTAAATGTGTCGGGTGATGTAAATCCCTTTAAAAGTTTTTCGCCAGCATCATGCGATGGTATAATATCATCTTCTATTATCCAGAGAAATTTGGTTTTTACCATTGGAATTATTGAATTGTATATCTCTCCAACTTTGGTGTGTATTACATCTCGATATGCTTGTCTTGGTGCATCTACTATTCCTGCGGTATTTAATGGATTGAAAATGTAACAATGTGGATAATCACATTTTCCCAAGAATTTTGTGATTCTCTGACTAAATTCTACATTGTTGCCAGTATCCATTAGTATTAGTTGAGTATAACTATGATGTAATGTCTGGTGAGTTAAAAATTTGACGAAGGGATTCCAACAATGGATGCGGCCAGCTAGAGGCGTGAATATTGTAAGGGTGGGTTTCACCAACACCACTTTTTCTTCTGATATTTCTTTTTCTATAAATCCGGCCTTCTTGAATACTCTTATTGAATTTAGGTTTTTTGGCATAATTTGAGCGTAATATCTGCGATCATCAGATGTTAGTTGTTGGATGGCTCTCTTCATGTGCCCTTTCCCCCGATGTGGTTCGTCTATGGTTAGAGCAAAGACTTCAATTTCATCTGCTTCTTTAAGTCCGATTGTCCCGATAATCTCCCCATTTTCTTCGATGACATAGAATTTGTGGTTTTTAGGTTTGTTTAGGAACCATCGTTGTTGTTGTTCGGTTGTAATGTATTCCGATGTAAAGAACCATTCTTTATTTTTGTTCCTTAGTTCTCTTGTTTTTTCTAGGTCTTTTTCTTCAAGTTCTCTTAGTTTCATAAATGCCTTTTAAGAGACGATATAAGTTTTTTCCAATTTGTTCTTCGGCCTCTATTCAATCCTTGAAAGTGGACGCCTTTTATATTAAATGGTAGTGGATGAGTATATTCTGGAAAATAGTTTAGTATTACATCTGGCTCGATGATGATATAGTCTGTTTGAAATAATGAGTAGGCGATTACTCCTTGGTCATCGCACCATTTTTCCCATTCTCGAATTTTGTCTTCTTTGCAGCATTCTTTTATTTTCGATGCTAGATCGAAATTTGGTGGTAATCCATACAGTCCGCTATTGATGGCGTGTGGTTGAGGAACTTTATGGTCATATTTGCCATAAGCTCTTGCTCTGCCTCTTAACATTAGTGTGTAATTGCCACTTAGAAACAAATCAATTTCTTTAATTCTTGAAAAGATAAGTACGTCATTGTCCAAAACGATTTCATGCCCTTCTGGGCGAAGCCTCGGTGGATACATTTTCCACATTTCTTTTTTGGGGGGATATTCCATTTCTGGGACGTGATGTTGTTCGTATAGTTCTGCTTTGATTTTTTGTAGTTGGCTTTTTTCGATCCCATTGTAACAAACTATGGCATCTGCTTCTGGATAACATTTAGAGATTAAATAGATTGATTGGTTGAGTATTTCTATGCTGTCGTTACACAACCTTCCGCCGATAGTCCAACGAAAAAGAGGTTTCATAAAATTGCTTTCCTATACGTTCGCAAATGAGTTTCTGGATTAAAATTGTATACATCAAAATTTCTCTTTTTGTACCGTTGTGTTTTAAGCGTAGAAATCATCATTTTTTCTATATCCAGATTGTAGTGAGTTATTTTTTTCAATTCTTTGATTACGTCTTTTTCTTCACCCACCAAATTTTCCCTTCGGCGGCATGTTCCCGCTGGAATCGGTTTGACCCTGCACAGACTCTCTCAGGTGGCAGTATTCACGAAATGTTATCATATTTTTACCCGCTAGTGTTACTCAACTCAAATCCACGATGAACTTGCTAACAGAACCCGTCCTTGATGCACGTCACCTTCCGAAGAAGGGAGCGATGCGACGGGTATGTTGGTAACAAATTTCGCATGAAATAGTTATAGATATGGTTATGAAATTTAAAGAGTGGTTTAAATTATATGAAGGTTTACAGATCATACACATTGATCCAGAAGAGGATTGGGAGTATGGGGAGCAGGCTTATCAGATAGCCAAGATGGTAAATGTTCGTCCTAGTCAGAACAAGAATCCTACGATTATTGCGTTGAATGACAAATCGGAGGTAATTGGTGCGGCATTTACGTCATGGGAGGACGATGATAATGCTACGCAAGAGGCGGGGGAGCCGATAGCTCATTATGATTTTGATGTTGTGGTACATCCATCGTGGCAGGGATATGAGATGGTGGGGATGAAGTTGATACGTCAGGCGGAATTAGAGCGTAAGAATTTAGAATCTGAACTTGGTCAGAAGGCATATACACGAACTTGGGTAGTGAATCCCAAGTTAGCTAGGGTATTACAGACGCCACGCTATGGTTATGAGGCGGATTCCGAGTATTCTGATGGTTCTGCACATTTGAGGAAGTGGTAATGTTTAAAAAATGGTTTATGAGGCCGTTCTGGACGCCCTTTGTTCAATTAAAAGCTCTCCTAAAGCTTCAATTTTGCCAACTAATTTTTGAAATTTAATTTGATCTATTTTTTCAATAGCGTCGATATAAGAATGAAGTTCGGAACATAATTTAACATATTCTTTTTTCATAGAATCAAAATCAAATTTGCCTTTTGCTACTTTGTCATAATAAGGGAGTTTCACATTAAAATGATTATAAGTAAGCAATGCTGCTCCGCCTTTTTCTTTGGCCGCATCTGCTATTTTCTTTGCCCCATCAGATCTTTTTTTTGCAAAGTCTTCTATTTTTCCATTTCTTGATTCATTAAGAACGCCTGATAGGACTAAAATATCTTTATTTAACATTTGTTCGCCTTTCGCCAAATCCCACGACGCATAAGTTCATCTTCGTCAATCAAACCAGACAAATATAGAGAATAATTCTTATCTTTGAAAAGTTAATGACTTACAATCCTTGGGAGGACAAATCGAAACCGAGTTTTACCCGACCTCGGAGGGGCGAGAAGCAATCTGCTGAAGAATTCCAGGTTGTTTTCCAGGTTGTTTTCCAGGTTGTTTTCCAGCCGTATTTCCAGCAGCACCACCAGCACCACCAGCACCAGCACCAGCACCAGCAAGAGCTTTTTCAATTTCGGTAGACAAACTTTCCAATTTTTTCTTTATTTCTTGAAGCGGCGTTGGGAACTGAGACAACTGTGGCATTCCTTGTATGGCTTGAGCATAAGCATCTAAAGCAGCGATAGAGTTTCTATAAGCATCCACCAATGCTGCTTGTCCTCGATTACTCCATGCATCCTTCATCTTATCCCAACCCTGCTGCATCCATCCTCGACCAGTTACCGAACCATCTCTAGCACCACCCTGCACTGTAGCAGCACTATCGGGGTCACCACTATATCCAAATGCACCTTTTGCCGCACCAACAGCACCACCACCTACTGCCCCCATTCCACCACCAACACCTGCTGCTGCTGTGCCTAGCATAGATTGACCTAAACCTTTAGCACCTTGCCATAAATTACCCCAAAATCCTTGAGAATCACCAAACGCTTCCAAAATAGTATTATGAGCTTCTACAAATCGGTAAGTATTTTCTTTTCCAAAATCCTCCTCAAAAACAGCTTCAAGTGTAATGGCAGGATTTACAAACAAACTTTGCAAAACTAAATGCTCAACAATTTCGCCTTCTAAAATTGCTCTATTTTTATTTTCAACATATTCAATAAAACTTTTCATGATAATTTTCCTTTAAAAATAGTATTTAATAGATAGCTATTATCTATAATTTTCCTGTCCGGGGATCTCATACATATATACACAACGAGGTTGTATATATTCCTATGGAAGAGTTATTGCAACAAATACGTTTGAAATATCCGGGTGTGAAGCTTTGGGCATTTGAGAATGCTGGTCGTGTGGAGTTACAGCAAATTGAGGTTCCATCTGAGCAGCGTGGTTCTGGTATTGGGACTGAGATAATGCGGTTATTGCAAGATTATGCTCGTTTGGTGGGGAAGCCTATTGTTTTGCGTCCAGAGCCAGATCGGGGCAAGAAGGCGGCATTGGAGCGATTTTACAAGCGATTGGGATTTGTGAACAATGCTGGGCGTCACAAGGACTATTCTTTATCGACCCCATTTTCCAAGACGATGTATTGGCGTTTCAAGGAGTGGTTAGACATAGGCCAATTCCTGCGGGAGAACAAAATGCTCGCCGTAGACATTGAGAGCCTGCTTCCGCACAAGGACGATATGGAGGCAGCGGTTCATTCCCTACAAAATAGCAGACCGTCTACCGACCGTAACCCCATCGAGGTTTGGGCCACCGGGGATGGCCGTTTTGTCGTCGTCAACGGGCACCACCGGCTCCTCCAAGTCATTCTACGAGGGGAAGAGTCCAAGGTCCAAGTGACAGTGACGGGTCAGGCCAATTCTATTTCTGGGACTGTTGTATTAGACTTTTACGACGGTGATTTCTATGGTCTCGATTCCAGCTTAGAAAACGGTTGGCTTCTGCCACGATTGCGTAGTTACTAGTCATACATCTTTCGCTGAAAACGAGTAAAAGACAGGTCTTGGAGGAACCTGTCAGAATCTCCCACCAACTCATTGAACAGCTTGGTCTCCATAGAAGAGACGTTGTTGTTCTCGTTGAAGTAACTACAGAAGAGTCTAAAGCCGAGATTTCTAGACCCAGCCCCATGATGGTAGAAGGTGTTCCAATATATGCCACACAGCACAGGATGGTAGTTCAGCCGGTTCAAGCGTATTAGCGGGAAAAAGGATGTCACGTTGGATGACGTGTCCTCGAACGGGAAGCCAACTATGTTCTTCTGGGCGAACATGCCGAAGCGTAGGTTTTTGACGGCTTGTTTCTTCACATAGAAAACACATGGATGGGCAAACGTATCCAGGTTTTCGTAACGGGCAGCGGCGGCAACCTCGAAGCCGCCCATCGCTTTCAGTAGGTTGGGTTCCCAATGATGCTGAATGGGGAAGCAGTCGCTATCAAGCAGAAGGAGATTCTCATACTCTTTGCTTGCGTTGAACATGTCGATGATTGCGTTTAAGCCACGGATATGCCCGTTGCAGTGCGACGGACACTTGGCTGGGATGGTGTCAACTTTGAGAACAGTCGATTGGTTGTAGTAGTTGTCTCTGCCGTTCAGATACACAACATGCTCGAAGTTCTCAGTGGTGCGATTCAGGTACTTCATCTGTAGTTTGTACCAGTCGCCGCTCCGTGGGTGATCGAGATATACAGAGCCTATCAATAGCTTCATGACACTAGTTCCTTAAACGATACCAGCTTGATCCTTGGGTCTTGGGTAAGTGTTTCACCTCATCCCAATTGGCAGGTGTTCTCAATTCGTAGGTGTGCCCTGGAACCAATTTAATATTTCGGACCAGAGAATAAATACTTCCAAACATGGAGGTATTTATGTCTCAGGAAGTGACAAAAAAGATTTTTATTTTAGGATGCCATCGCTCCGGCACCACCATGATGCGTTTGGTGTTGGATTCCCACCCCCTCATCTGGTGTTTCGATGAACATGAGAGCTACAAGCGTTTAATATTCAAGAAATACGATAATCCCAAGAATGCTAAGATATGCGGTTTCAAACTTCCAAATTGGACTGATTTGTTTGTTGACAGCCTTGATTTTAAAGAGTTATACAACAACGAACCGATTTTGTTTATGTTGCGAGATGTTCGTGCAGTTGTGGCGTCTATGGCGAGTCTACCTACCGGCACCAACAATAAAACTTGGATTGATGGCTTAAATCTTTCAGGACCGGGATGGTTAGAAAGCCCACACAGACGGATTAAAGTTCAATGGGCGGAGGAAGTTGAACGGATTGATCTAAGTCCACACGCACGATATTTGCGTGGGGCTTTTTTCTGGAAATACAAAACCAGCAAATACATTGAAATGATTAAATGTGGCTGGCCTGTGTTTCCAGTTCATTATGATCGATTTTGCACGGCACCGTGTTCATATTTGAAACTAATTTGCAAATTTCTCGATGTACCGTGGTCGGATGATTTATTGCGGCATCATGAGATCAATCACTCAGAAGTGTCAGAAAACGGTCAAACTGTAGGCGGCACAATCGCCACGAATCCAATCAATGAAGAATCCATTTCCAAATGGGAGAAGTTTTTCACACCAGAAGAGGAAGCCGCCATTTTAGGAGTGGCTGGAGAGTATCACGAATTCGTAAGGTCAACTGCCCCCGCACTTAAAGTGGCCTAATAACGGCTAAAAATAATTTCTGGATTATTTTACCTCTTTTAAATGGACGCCCTGGAACCAATAGTCTTCCTCTTCGTCAACAGACGACAACAACCCAGCCGCCCCCCCCTGAAACGGGGGCATACACGAGTTATTACCGCATCCAAGTAAATATCGTAAGGGATTTTTTGGTAACGACTCGCTTGAAAAGCGCTGCGACTGGCGCAATCGAGCAAAGGGATCAACTCCGAACGGCGTGCTGGCGAGTTCTTCGAACTCGAATGGATCGTAACCCAACTTTCCAAGGAACTCTGCAAGGAACCGTGCAACTACTGGATTTGTACGGTACATGCCGACAGTTTTGGACTTTTCAACTAAGCCCACATACTTGTTGGCATCATCGCTTATCTCAGCGAATGAAAACAACCTTTCAATAGCTGTCACCGTATCAAAACAAGCATCTTCCAATCTCCAAAGCAAGTCAGTATATTTTAAAGCCTCAGTATGTAACTCGGCATACTGCTCTAACACACCATTGCTTAGGACGTTCATTTCTTCAGCCGAATAAGGGAACCCCGTCCATCTGAGAATTTGGTCGGCGGGATGCCTTACGGTAAGAACAAACTCACTAGAAGGATACCAGCTTTTTAGCTTGGGCACAATAAGCATCAGATGCCCATGCTTCAATACCCAGCTATCCCTTCCGTCTATCTGGTCATCCAGAAAGGCTTTCAAGTCTTTTTCAGTTTCAGTGGATTTGTTTCTAATCCAATTGGAAAAAACTTCAGCAAAACCGGGAAATACATTGCCACCGCAGTCGTAAGATACATTTACCTTACCAACATAGTAACCCGCTTTTTCCAAGAGCATTACTGGCAGTCTGCTGCCACTGGTAGCGTAGCCACCTATAAAAATTTTTTTCATTTAGCGATTTCCTAGATGTTTTTTACTTGGGTTCAAATGAGGGTAGTCCTTCACCGGAAACAGCACACGACTAAAAATTTCATATAAAATTATTATTGGGGTTAATTGGATCTTCGGTGCCAGTTGTCGATACGATATAACTAAAAGGCTTCTCGGCTAGTCCAGAAAAAGTTATACTGACAAAAGGAGTGGCTCGTTTAAATCCATTTGCCGTCTCTATTTGTGTTGATAAAACTTCCCATGTATAAGTAATTGGAATGAAGATCGGTGGCCAATCGTGCCCTTCTGGAAGAGCGTTATAAGAAGTCGCTATGACTATGTGAGGTTGGTCTATCATAACTTGACAGTAAGTGCCATCTATACTGCAATCAATTTGCCATAATCCCCAAAATGGAATGGCAATTGTTTTATTGCCTGACTCATCAAGAAGGCTACTATTGGCAGCTATTACTCTTGGATTATTATCAAGATAGTTAAAACTGTTATTTGGTTGCCTAGTGTCTGCCGCATACGCAATTCTTTTAGCAACATCGCCTGCGCCAACTCCCGTAACTGAACTTGCTCCCATGTTATTTCTCCTTAAAATATATATATCATTAACATTTAAATATTGTTAAACCAGACGGCAGGTGATGTGTCAACTACCCTCCTAAAGGGTAGGGCCAAGAATGCAAGAGCTAATTAATATATATATATCTCAAATGAATTTCAAACAATGGCTACTATCTGAAGAACAACTTTTCAATGAGGACTTTAAAACTCAAAGAGAAAAGTTCATCCAACAAGGAACACAACCTAATACCGTTGATTCCTACCTTTCTGAATTCGAAAAGATCAAAAATAAAAAGTACAAACAAATTAACGACAAAATACACGGATTAGAACACATTAAAGACAGAACCAATGTAGATGCATACAAAACCTTTCACGAACTTGAGATTTTGGTAGATTATGTCAAAGGACAAGTAGATGTCTCAGGTAGAACTAGTTACAAAAATATAGAAGTAGACGCCGATCCAATTTATGAAGATAACGATCTCATCATCTACTATGCAGATTCTCCTCAAGCATGTATTGCCTATAAAAGCGATGTTCCTTATGGCTGGTGTATTGCTAGAAGTGATGCATCTAATATGTTTTACACTTACAGATTCAAAGAACATGAACCAGCTTTTTACTTTGTCAAAAACAAAGAAAGAACAAACAACGAATTTAAACTTCTCAACTTATTGCGTAATATGACAACATTAAGTTTTAAGGATAAATATCACTTCTTTGTTATTCAAGTAGTAAAAAACGCAGATCCTCAAAACAAAGATCAAAAACAATATATTGTTACTTCTGCAAGCAATGATGGCGATCAACAAATGTCATGGAACGATATAGTCAAAATTGAACCAAAATTAGCTAACAAAGAAAATTACTTTGTAAGTAAACCATTACAACCAGAAGAAAAAGCATTACACAAAAGATTCATAGATGGCATAACTGATGAAGAATTTGAAAAATTGCCTTATGCTGAAAAAGATATGTATTTGAACATATATGTCAGAATGGATCGGAACCTTACAGATAATCAATTTAAAAACTTGCCGTATGATTTGAAAAATAAATATATTGGATTTGGAGTTGGCTTATCAGATGAACAAGTAAAAATGATTGATGGAAAATTGTATAAGCGATATGAAAAAGTCACAAAAACAAAAATTGAAAAAACCATTGGAACAATAGATTTTCAACTTAAACCAAGTGAAATTAACATTTTAATTAATTTTGCCCATGAATTTGACTTCAACAAACTTTCTGATGATAATGTTCAGTGGTTGATTCATTATGCAATTGACAAAGACGAAATAGCAAAGCTGATTATCAACAAAAAACCAGAACTTTCTGATAAGAATGTTGTGTGGTTGATTAGTAGTGTGGAAATGCGAAGTGCAAATAACACAGACGAAATAGCAAAACTGATTATCAACAAAAAACCAGAACTTTCTGGTGATAATGTTTATAATTTGATTCATTATGCAATAAACAAAGACGAAATAGCAGAACTTTTAGGAAAATATAACTTCAACAAACTTTCAATCTATGATGTTAAGTGGTTGCTTTATTATGCAAATAACAAAGACGAAATAGCAAAACTGATTATCAACAAAAAACCAGAACTTTCTGATAATAGTGTTGAGTTGTTGCTTCATTATGCAAACAACAAAGACGAAATAGCAAAACTGATTATCAACAAAAAACCAGAACTTTCTGGTTATAATGTTACGTGGTTGCTTTATTATGCAAATAACAAAGACGAAATAGCAGAACTTTTAGGAAAAGATAACTTCAACAGATTGAAAGTTTATGATGTTAAGTGGTTGCTTCATCAGGCAGCACACAAATACAAAATAGCACAAATCCTTAACCAATACATTCCAAAGAAAAAGCCAGAAATGCAAGAGCTAATTGATGGATATCTCAAATGGGAAGATGAGGTCTTTGATCGTGTATAGCCATTTCGCCGCCATTTCGCCGCCATTCTTCGTGGCGACAACGGCATCCGCAGTTTCATTCGCCTTGACGCATTCTTCTTACTTTGTATTTGTATATTTCTTCGCCTAAAGGTGGCCGTCCACCGCTTGAAACTTTACCATCTCGTTCTATTTTCTTTGTTTTTGTCAATTCATTCATTGCCAAAGCGAAAAATGAATTAACTCTAGCTTTTTCTGTTCCTTCAAAAAATCTACAGAATTGACGATGAATTTCAGTAGCACTTTTCCAATCATTTGATATTAGTTTGTGTAATGTTCTGACTGCGAATCTATAGGGAGAGCATTTCTTTTCTTTGGTAAAACCGCTTGGCTTAAAAATAATCCATCCTTCCTTATCCATTTGGAATATATGATTAAATCCACGGAAAGAGTCCCGGAAAATTCTTTCTGCACCATAGAGGTAATTCTTTTCGGCAATTTCTCCTACCATTTTCGCTTTTGAGCATTTATGAAATGTTTCTTGATGAGGAATGATTATTGATAAATGAACTACAACGGCATTTTTATTGATGCCTTTTTTGCATGATTCCATCATTTTGAGGTCAAAAAGACCTTCGATAATAGATTTTTTGACAAGATCAACATGAGTGAGTTTTCTTTTGGCCGTTAAGAAGTCCAATATTTCTTTGCATTGGGAATAAACTTCTGGCGTTTGTTGTTTGACCCACGACATTCAAATTCTCCATATGAAAATGCAGACCCGATTTTGTGTATCGGGTCTGCATTTTAGTGACACTTACAAAGACTTATAAATCTTTTGGATTTCGTCCAAGACCAACTTAACAGACTTTTTGGGTTCAGGGACGTTCTTTGAAACAACTTGAGTAAAGTTGCGTTCTTTCTTGAGAATATTGCTCATACGAGTAATGTATTCTGCAAACTTAATTCCATTGGTAACTTTTCTTCCGGGCGGCTTTTTAGTGCCATCGTCGCTACCAATGCGAATTTTGTTCTCAAACTTCTTTAAGACTAGGGGTCGTTCTGTTGTAGATTTGCCTTCCAAATCACTCAGTAAATCTTCGAGGTCTTTCGGCTTTGCGTAATATTTCATCGCTGTTTTAGCGATTTCAAATACATCAGGTCCGATCAACTTTTCAAGCCTCGCCAACATATTGTAATGTCGGTTGGTAGTGAACTTCTCAACGGGCAAGCCCTTGTTGGCACAAGTTTGCCGCATTGTACAAGCTCTTACAGCTTCTTGAAAAGTTTGTTCTCGGAACTTATGGCGTGCAGCCCAATCTTTAATGCTGACGTTTTCTCCGTCTTTCAATGCTTTGATATACATCATTGCATGAGTTTTTGTCCAATTTTCCTTACTCTCACGAAGTCCATTCTCTTTAAGGTTGAATGGAATAGTAGTAGGATCTGGGTGTGAAACAATATAAACACCAGAGTAATGCGTAAAGCCAGCTTGTTCGGCGGCGGCTTGGCGATGGAATCCCGAAACCATACCCCAACGACCTTCAATAAAGGTAATTACTGGTGCTGGGAATTTCAACAAAGAATTGTCTTTGTAAATATGTTCCATATCAAGGGAATAATCCCCAACGGTTTGGCTGCAAATTGGCTGACCTGTCCACTCAGCGAACCCCGAACCATCTATATGTGATCGAGTTTGCAAATGCTTCTTTGACCATTCAAAGTCAATGTTGCTTAGTGGGAAAAGCCCATCTTTGTAGGTATAAGTGAAGAGTTCATCTGTATTGAAATCTTCTAAAGCTACAGGCTTACAACCTCTTTCCTCCATTATTGTCTCAGTAACGGAGTTCTTTCGTACTTCTAATATTTTCATTCAAAATTCCTTTCTTAAAAAACGGGTGAATGAAACTCTCCTAAATAATAGTCACATTAAAAGACGGGTCAATAGCAAATGAAAAAAATTTTTGGTGAGATTACCTGTGAATATTGGGATGAAATTCGCAGAGGAGCTAAAAGAAGAGGAATTGATTTCAATATTACGCCCGAAGAGGCGTGGAAACTTTTTCTCTTTCAAAATAAAAGATGTGCAATGACTGGCGATAAATTAGAATTTACCAGCAGGCGTTACCGTGGGAATGCCTCTTTTAATCGCATCGACAGTAATCTTGATTATTCTTGGGTAAATTGCAATTGGGTCAATTTAGATGTGCAAATGATGATGGGGGCTTATTTGCCCGACATTTTTAGAAGTGTCTGCACCAAAGTGCATTTACACAGCCATAAAGACGGGTCAATTACATCACGAACATTTTGCCTTCGAGTCCCATAAAGACGGAATCGAGGTAATGTTCATACTTATCGGCGTAGCCTTGGAGTATTTCGTTCCATTCTTCGTGGGCCATATTGTCGAGGCGTGAGCCACGGGTGTCGTTGGCGGGACGACCCCAAGCCATTCTTTTTCTTAGAACGAGAGAGCGTGGAATAGGGTTAAATTTGATTCTGCCAGTGATGATCCATTGGGCGACCAATTCATAGGTAAATTCAAAGAAATTGCGTAAATTGCCTTGGCGGGCAGATCGCATACTGCCTACAGCGTGGGCCAAGGCTCTTAATTCTTTTTCATCATCTTGTCTGGGGTTAAAACCGTAGCCATAACCACCGTCCCACATGGGTCTGGATTGTTGGCGTTGTTTGTCGATACCATATATTTCTTTCAGTAATTCACGGAAATCTCTAAGAATTTCTTTGGCGAAATAGTTATCGAATGTTTGGTCCCTACGAATGGCGTGTCCCAGACGATGGGCGATAGTCCAAGCGGTCATGGGTATTTTCTCAGCGCCTGTATTCTGGGTGAAGATTACGGTGATTGCTTCTTCTCTGGGTTGAATATCGACTTCGAGATTAGCTTTTACCCATTCTGGGGATACTTCGCCCACTTCGATTTGTTTGCGGGCTTTATTGGAACGTAGAAAATAGAAATCAAATTCGTTTTTGGAGTTAGACCATTGACGATGGATTTTATCGACAGCGGTTGGATTGGTAAGAATGCTTACATCTTGGCGATTGTAGCCATAAGCACGTTTAGCATCTGGTCCCCATTGTCCCGTAAGTTGGAACTTGGAGATAGGCATTTCATTAAGCAACCAATCTTTGAAATTCATTAGTCCTCGTCTTCTGGGTTCCAATTACTTGGTCTATTATCTTGCCACCAATTGGGGTCGTCGCTCGGCCTTCTCTCTCGGTGCAACTCTTTTCTTTCTTCTGGGGTCAACCGACGTGGCTTAACTCTGGCGGGTTTCTTTTTGTCTCTGCCTATAAATCGACTTAGCGAATTTTCGTAGGCTTCTCTTATTTTCAACCAATCATTAAAACTTTGCATTAGTAACCCTTCCTCATAGTCTTGAAATCTTCACCGGCCAATATTTTTTTTCTTACTGGTGCATTTGCTGCATGTAATTTTTCAATTTTATCTTTAACTCCTGATTTTCTTGTCATTGAAACAGCTTTACTAGCTTCTGATCCCGCTGGTTGGCCACCATGTAGTAATAATGCAAAGTTTATATCTTGACAACAAGCAATTGTATCGTCAAAATCAATTGGCAATTTTTCTTCTTTGGCTTGTTCTAAAGAATAAACAACTTTACAATATCTTAATTTATTTTTTAATATAATATCTTTATTTTCTTCACTCATTGATGCAATAAGACGAAAATTTTTTGGCATCTGTTTTTTATTCAATAACCAAAATTGTAATGATGTTGTATGTGTATAAAAATTAATTTGTGGCATTTTTTTTGCCACTTGTATCCATGCTTTCATATATGCATCAGAAAAGAAATCTCCACCTTCATGAATTCTAAAAATTCTGGTTTTATCAAGATTGGCAAATTTGATTGAATCAATAATTAATTTTGCAATACCATCAACGCCACCAAATTTTTGTGCTGTTACAATTAATGACAAATTGCTAAATGCTTTTTTATTTGCAAGTGGATATTGTGCCTGTTGCCTAGCCGCATAGCACATGTGCGTTGTTTTGTCGCTTGTAGGTTTAAGGGAACTACCATCTTTAAATCTATGTCCAGCTTTTGCAGCTATATTTTTACAAGCAGTTGCAAATGGACAAGTATAACCAGCAGGAAGCGACAAATAAGGCCAATCTAATTTTGCATTTCCACTAGAAAAGCTTAAAACACAAATATTCATGTCATCATTGTCATCATTGTCATCATCTATTGCAATTCCATGCCCAAGTGGATCAAAATCATTTCCTTCTAAATAAAATTTTAATTGATTATTGAATTCTTTATTTTCTATCCATTTATTAAAAGATATTTTCATATAAACCTTTTTTAAATATTTACTAATGGATTGAAATAATTCAGTTAAATAATGCTTTGTTGCATTATATGTTCCCGGTGCAGTTTTTTCGGAAATCTTGTTCCCATTGGTCGTAGACGTACTAAAATCAAGATTAACAATTATATAGTCGCAGGTATGGATTTTGTCGGCGTAACAACCTTCCTCATTTCACGCTTCATCCCTGGCAAGGCCGTCCTGAGACATTCATCACAAATAACAATCTCTACATAGATGCCATCCATCATAGCATCATATAGAGAACTCCCAAAGTTCCAGCCCCCCTCAAATTGGACGCCGCCATTTGGCATTTCCCACCGACCATTCCAGGCGGGGCCGCAAGCCGACTCCATTTCCTTCTCGCACTTGAAACATTTACAAATCATGTTAGTTCCTTGTCAGTAAGCCGTTTATAGGCTTCTAGATATTTAGCACTCGTCTGCCTGTGTTTGGTCCCTAGTTGTATGGCTACCCCGACCTCTTATAGTAATCGTCTGAGGGATTGTAGCCAGTGGGGTCGGGTGGCGGGGTTTGTGTCCCCATTATTCGCTTCCAATAGTCTTCTCTGGACTCTCCTTCTTCGCCGGGTGGCGGGAGATTTGGCTCTAGCTCCTCAACAACTGCTGCCGCTTGTTGTAATGATTGGAATTTGAAAACCTTGACAATATCAGTGAGACTACTGCCATAAGTATCAGAGAAAGTATACCATTCTAGTTTCTCATCGTCTGGCGTGTCGTAGTATCCTTCCTGATTCACTATGTCATTTACTATAACGCACACTTTCATCCTCAACCATCTCTCGTGGTAAGAGCCACCGCTACTATCCACCACAAACGCCGTCTTGCCTGACAGTATTTTTTCTTGTTGAGCCTTTATCTTAACTTCCCATTTGGCCCCATGTGCAGGGTCACTTGCTGGAACGTCACTTTGGTCGCCAAAACTATGCCAGCCGCTAGTGTAGTTGTATAATGTCAATACGTCTACAACAGAAAGATTCTTTGTTCTTGGGTCTTTGCGTAAAATTGCCGTGCTTACTTTTGGCTCAGGCGGGTGAGGGAGGTTTCGATAGCGACGATAATCAAAACCATCCCAATGTTTTCGTTCGGCCTCTCTGGAGTCCTCGTACTCTTTGTGCCATGCTTCAAATGGATGTGTTTCGTCCGCTTCCAGCCAGAGTTTGAAATTCATGCCTTATCTATCAGCGCCTTTGTATAATTTCCAAATAGCTATCGTTAAGTTTTAACATAATATTTGTTCCAATCGAACGCTTGTCACGGAGGGCAAAGCGGCATTTTCGTTTTCATTTAACCATGATTTGAAATCAGTCATATTATCTCACAAAAATGTATCTGTATTCCCACTGACCAGTAAATGGATTGCAATACCACTGATAATAGTAATATGTTGGTGGGTATATCGGTCTAACATATGGATTGACATATGGATAGGGATCACGATAGGGATGACTATAGGGATGACTATAGGGATAACTATAGGGATAACTATAGGGATAACGATAGGGATAAGAATTTATTGGGGGAACACGAATGTATGGTTGCGACTTCTTATCGGCTTGCGGCTGATAAACTCGTATTGGGGGTGCTGCGTTCGCCATTGTGCCAAAACCGAGCAAAATAACGGCAGACAGAATCAATTTTTTAAACATTGTGCCTCTTTTGTAAATTAAATGGAGCAATGTATTTATGTAGGATCATAAATATCTTTAACAAGGAAATTTACAATGAAAAGGACTTTCATTACTATTTTGTTGTTGGGTGTAACGGGATGCCCTCAAAGCAACAATTCGGGCTGGGTAGATTGGGACAATACACCAATTTCAGCACTATCTCAACCGGCCCCGCAGCCCAAATCAGATTATCCTGCGACGACTCAAACGCTCTTGAATCTGCATAACAGAGAGCGTGAGTTAAATGGTTGTGCCGGGATGGTAATTGACCCTTATTTGATGAAATATGCTCAGAATTATGCCGAGTCAATGACTCAGATGGACAGATTAGTTCACTCGGACATATCTGTTTTAATGAGCAAGTATTCCACGGCTGGCGAGAACATTGCGTGGAATCAGAGAACGGAAGAAGAGGTTGTTCGTGAATGGATGAATTCGTCTGGTCACAGGGCCAATATAATGAATAGGAACTTCACCAAAGTGGGATTTGGTGTGGCTCGTGCAAAGAATGGTAGCTTTTGTTGGTGTGCTGTTTTTGGTGGTTAACCGCAGCGGCCCGGCAAGCCCGTACCTGAATCTTTGGTCAAACCAAGCAAGTTGGCTTGACAAGGCTCGCCAATTGGGTAAACTTTGCCGAAGAAATCCGTCTTCATTGACGGAATCTGGTATTTTGTTCCAAGTTGGCTTGACAAGGCTCGCCAATTTGGTAAGATGGCCCTCACGACACAAGGAACCAGTAAGCAAACCGAAACAAGACTAAAGAAAAATAAAAATGGTCTTGACAAGAGTAAGCAAACTGATAAGATGTGTCCTGACGAAGAAAAAACCAGTAAGCTAAGAAATGCAATCTGGCAAGATAATGAACACTGATCTTTGACAATTTGGTAAGTAAAGTCCTCACTACTACTTGTAAAATGGTAGTAGTAAGAAACTGAACCGTAGGGTCAGCCGATGGTGAAATCCACGGCGACAAAAACCTAATCCTTAAACGAGAAATCGAAGGTGGGGGTTCTACGAGTCGGACTTGATTGTGAGGGAATTTGCTGGGTGTGTGTGAATGCTTTAAAACGTCACACCACACAAATTTCGATCAATCAAGAGAGTGTATCGGGTTGCTGATTCCAGTCATGGATAAGGAATTGACAACATTCAACACAAAACTGAAAGCAATTGAGGAAAGTGGTGACACTTAATTGATTGCCAGAGGTATCGGCTTGGGAGTTTTACTTGTTCGGTTACAATTACGATCAAACTAGCGATAGTTGAAGTTGGATTGTAACAGGGTGAGTAAGATTGACAGAACACAGCGAAGTTGAATCGTCGGCGACGGCGAGAATACAGACTGGAACTCTACGGTGGGCATCGACGAGGGGGTGGACGAGTTAAATAAATTTTGCTATTGGAAACAATACAAAAAACAATAACTCGCAGACGCACTCGAAAGTTATAGGAACGCACTGTGGTAACACACAGCCTATGCTTCGGGGAAGAATGCCCCTAAGACTTCACAGGATACGTTAAAGGTAGCAGTTATCTTTAGCAAAAGCCTTCCTGCTTCGAGCGGGAGCATCCTTGGCGAAGGGATATAGTGAGGTTGAAAAGTGCCGGAAGGCACAGCCCGGATAGTAAATCCTAGAAGCGAGGCCGTACCAGCGGCCAAAAATAACTGGAACGTATCGGCAGAGTTTTTGTAACGCTTTTGTTGGCAATTTTTGACATTAAACTTGAAGTAGACCTGTGGTAACAGCAGGAAACTTTGGGAGCAATAGAAAGTTGACAACAAGAAAAGAGCAAGAAAGATCACCGATAACGCATCATGCCACAAGGTTATCAAGGTCTGGGCAAAACCCTGAAAGTGGACGATTCCTGTGGAAAACTGCAAACCCGAAAGGGAAGATGATGGACTAAATTGGTTGTTTTGTACCTCCACCGAAAGGTAATGTGCGGAACAATAAAAACGTCTGCTAAAAAAGGTCGCACGTTGAGGGAAACCTTGATGTGCGGCCTTTTTTCGTTTTGTTGTCTGCTTGCCCTTCGACAGAAGACCTTAAAATTATATATGCCATGACTAAATAATTTCATGTTCTACTACCCGAAAAAGTAAAAACCGCTATGATATTGAGTTTTACAAATTGGTTGCTTCTAAAGGAATCTGATACACCAACTAACTTTTCAAAGATTCCACCTGAACTACACCCCATTGTTCAAGACTACTGGAACCTTAGAAAGAAATCCAAACAGTTGTGCGATATATCAGGCGAAGAACATAATACGCCTGGATTCTGTAAACAATCAACCGTTGTAATACACAATGCAATACGAGACAAAATACAAGCAACCGCTGGCCCTGTGTTTAAATCAAGACGTGAAGCCCTTGGCCACGCATACAACGTTTATACAGACCCAAAAACTCAACAAAAATGGCTAGTCGATGGCTCGGCGGAACAACATATTTGGGATCACCCATTAAGACAACTAGGCATTAACTTGCCAGGCGTAGCTACATTTGGAGACTTGATGCTACTGATAGACGTGATTGATGGCGTGACAAATATCAAAATGGATAAGTCGTATTCAATCCCCTATGATCCTACCACTAAGAAATATGCCGATTATGACAAAACTTCCGAGAGAGCTACCCAATACCAGGGCAGAGAGCAGCAATTTCAAAAGCTGGCTAGTTACTACGGCAGACAGATCGACAAATTAAAGGGTATGGCACTGCCATATGCATTAAAGATAGAGCCATTTAACACTGGAACCCACCCAAACGATCCGTCATGGGGCAATCCTTTAACGCCAGTACAACAAGCTTATGATACAATGAAGGAGCCAAATGTTTCTTAATTTCAGAGAATGGGTTATTAAGGAGGCAAATGAACTTAGCCCCAACTAAATAATACAGACTATTTTTGGAGGCAATCTCGAAGGCTCCATGTCCGACTGTGTCCAACGCATCGATCAATATTTGCGTCATAAAAATGTTAATATATGTTTTCCTGCCCCATGAACAAACACCAATCCTATTTGCATCCATCCCCATAACGCTACACCAAATTGTGACAGCAGAACTGCAGCAATTCCAAACTGAGAAACGCCAAATGCAAATATTCCAAATTGCGTTATTCCAATGATTCCTATACCAAATTGAGCAATGACAATGCATCCTTTTGCAAATTGTCCTATCGCAATTACGCCAATTGCAATTCTTCTTTTCCCGTTTTCGTCTTTACCGAACGCCACATGCATCAACGGCAGTCCATTAAATGTCACCTTTGATTTCCAATCAACACCAGAGCCATTCCATGCAACATTTCCAGGCTTAGGAGCGCCACATTTGGGGCATAATTCCGCATCTTTACTAATTTGATTATTACAATCTCTACATTTTATTGTCGGCATTTTATACCTCGAAAACACTAGAAACTTTGCATTCTGTAATGTATTTCGTTTTTATTGTTCCGCACTTAACCTTTCACTTAGTTGTATAGTTTCGGGGCGTCACGCCGGTTCCATTGCATCGGGGGCACTTTATGTATCGGCCCGACACGCTACTTCGATGTGAGCCTTGACCATTGCAGGCTTTACATGGTTGTCGTGGTGACGCATCAGTTGCTTTGGGCCGCAAAGTCATTTTTGTCTCCATCGTATTCTGCGAATTTCTTGGGAATCCCTTCCTATCGGGGCGGCGTAGCCCACAATCAATACAGATTCTAACAACTTTCCATGCAATTGACCAGCAATGTTTCTCCTTTCTGATTGATTTCATCGTGCGATGACTAAATAGGGCATGAACTTCAAGCGCTGGCTGGAAATGTCCGAACAGCAGCCACAACTCCACAAGCTCCAAGAAGGTCGCACGCACCGAGATAAAGACGGAATGCGCATCGTGTACCACCTGAATGACCAGAGTGAGTGGAAAGAGGTCATGAAGAAACAAAAGACTGGCCTGTGGGTCAGTCCGAATCTGGGACAAGACCTCAATTGGGGCGGCTGGATCGCTGGCGGTAGCAAGCGCAATGTTTTCTACCTGCACAAGCTCGCCATCCCAGAATGGATGTACGAAGAACTCATGGAATTTGAGCGTGGCCAAACTCGCACAGCTACCGACCCCCTTCGTCAAAATGAACAGACGCCCAACGTCACCGAACTGGTCATCCCGCCGCAATATTGGAAGTTTGTACAGCCGGTCGGCATCAAGAAATATCTCAGGTCCGAACTTCTGCGACAATCTAACAGCCAGCGCCGCCTGGAAGCAGACATCGATAATCGCAAGCAGTTTCGTAATCCCACCAAGAAATACGGCATAGAGGTCCAAACAGACGGCAGACCGTTCCCTGGTTACGAGCAGGAAGAATACGAGCGACGAAAACGTGGCAACTACAAAGGATTTGATGACTAAGCATGGTATCGGCAAGGATAATTGGCATCCTTGAGAATATTTTCCAATTCGTACAGCATTATGCTTCCTTGATTGTCTTGTAGATAAGTTTAACGTCATCCTCGGTCAATTTAAACTTTTCCGCAAGCAGCTTAATCGTATTGGCTTTTCGTTTGAACTTCTTTTTCTGGGAACGAAAATAGGTTTCGTTTTCTATTTCACTTTCAAGTGTATATTGTCTGAATACTTGACCTGCGGCCTTCCAAACTGGTTTTTCGCATAACTTCAAACAATCGAGGGGAAGTGTGCCTTCCCCTTGTGTGTAACCTTCGAGAGTAAGTTTTGAGACTTGGGCGTAGCCTTCTTGTGGTTCTTCTGTAATAACGCAAATAGCCCCTCGGCACCATACGGACGATGACTGTGGGTTCGCATGGAGCAAAGACATCACTTCAACTACGTCAAACCTTTTTAGGCGACATGACAAGTCTGAATTTATTTGCATTGGCCTTTTCGCAGTTCAGTTCCCTTTGTATTCTCGTCCAGAACGAGCGGTCGAATTTTCACGGGATTTCCTCACTAATCGTTTGGTTTTTCGCAACCGAGTCAACACCCTCCAAAGTTGACGATGACCATATTTGGCCCCGTAACTGCGCTGGAATTTGTTGACAATATCATCAAACTCATCCGTGTAGGGCAAGTTATCCAAAGCCAAGTCCTGCTCTGAATACAAACGAATCAAGAGAGCAATTTCTTGATCTTCTAGCTTGATTTGTTCTTGTCTTCGCATTTTGTTGCGTTCAGCTTCTCTTGCGGCTGCTTTGGCACGGGTCTGCACGATTTCTTCTCTCATGTCGGGGAACAACTCGTGCATTTTGTCGATAATGGCGTCAAAAGTCGCAGTCATGGTTTAGACCTGCAGTTGGGTGGCCACGCATCGATTTGAACACTACACTTTTGCCGAAAATAAGCAAGCATTTCGTTGTGGCCCGCCTGCGCTTCTTCTCTGGTGGAGTATCTTCTCATTTCTCCGTCCAATGGACCACCAAACCACAAGGATTCATAAAGCAAAACCTTGTCCGGAATGAATGAGTGATCCAGTACAAGGAACACTGTGGACAGCACGGCTAATTGGTGAGAAAAAACACCCGATTCAACTTCGGTGCGAGCAACTATTCGCTTACCGTTATTTCTATTGTCTTCAAACCAGCGAGCAGCAGCAAGTATTTCTGCTGGCACTGGATTGTTGTTTTCATCCAAAATATACCATGTCATTGCAGCCACCTTGCTCTCTCAGGATAAACATTGTCGTGGAAGCGAATATCTTTATCTTTCATCAATTGACGATAAAGATTTTCACTTACCGTGAGGACTACGGTGACTGGGGCTATGACGGCTGCTGCTGCCTTTTTCTTGGGTGCTGCCTTTTTCTTGGGTTTCGCTTTAAGCGCCGCCACTTTCTTCACGGATGTCTTTCTGACCTTGGTGACTTCTATCAATTTGTTGGCAAAATCATTTACATTTCCCACAACAAATGGTCTAGCTTCGCTTGGCGTAGCAACAGAAGCTACGAGTTTGTCCGCAGAAGGCTTATCGGCGTAAAGGTTGACACCGGGAAGTCCTTGGATATTCACTTTGTATTCCATTTTGATCCCCTAAATTTTTGTTGACCGTCTTTGACGCTACAAGTCAATTTGGTTTTCAGTGTTAATGTGTAAGCATCGAGGCTGGGCTTGTTACCCCGTTTTGGTTTAGAAACAACGATTCTACTTTTGGCGTTTGCAACTTCAAGATCGTCAATAAACTTTATCATTTCCTTTCGTTCAATTTCGGTACTGCCTGCGTGCATTAGTTTTTTAGCAATCATCCAAACTTCTAGGGCACCTAAACCGGGATACCCTAAACTTGTAATTTCTTTTCCTAAACGTGTCAAGCCTTCTGTGACCGACACTTCCAGAAAAGCGATAAAGCCGCTATTGACTAATCGCCCAAAAAATGAAGCAACTTCGGGAATTTCCCAAAGTTCTCTACGGTCATTTTCGTATCCATCTATACAGATGAAGAATCCGGTCTGTGTAGCTTGGCACACAGGGCACATATCCTTCATTGCATCTTCAATTTCAGCATCGGTCATCTTGTCCGTGAGATTCACAATCATGATATTTTTCATTTAATTCTTTCTCGGCTTGAAACCAAAATTGCTGCCACAAATCATATGCCTTCTCTCGAAGGGCTTCTTGAGTGAGCATTTTTACATTCGCATTATTTTGCCGTATTGCCGCAAGCACTATTTCCGTCAGGGACCAATCGTCTTTAAGTTTCAAATACGGACCTTTAGGCTTGTTCAGGTCATAGTAAAGCCTCTTGTTGCCCGGATAAATGTTTAAAATCCAACTATTCCCTTGCGGCTTTCTTAAAGAATAATGAACTTCGGAATGGCAGGTTAGATACCATCCTACTTGATTTGCAAGAGCCGCCGCATTTCTATAATCACTCAACGCAGATTGGCGTCTTATTTCACCTTCCTTGGCTCGTTCGGCTCTCAAAATCTTATAGATTTTGTAGTCTTCGGAAGCCATTGTTTTACCCACCTGAGTCTGTTTCCATTTTAATGTACAAGGTTTTTGGCAGTTCAGTTCCATCATCACTCAATGAGGCATTTTTAGAAACCGGCAAGAAGCAATTTATTCTCGTCGTATAAGGGGAATCCTCTTCATTTTGACCACAACTCTTACGGAACGATTCGCCCTTCATCAAGTACATAAACAAGGCATCACGTTCGGTCTTGCCAGAACGAGAAAGATTCACAGCAATTTGGTTAATTTCGTACAACGCTTCTGGCGACCACATAGAACCATTTTCCTTTTGTTGTTTCTGTCCGTGAATTTCAACTATACCAAAACGTAAGATCGCTGTAAATTATATTTTTTATGGATTCTATCTCACAAATTATTGTTCAATCACTTGAATCATTTTCAATTTTAATGTACAAGGTTTTTGGTGGATTTTGATAATACATATTCATATAGGGGCAAATCCACGCACCTTGCCCCGGCATTAAACCCTGCAAGTTTTCAGACTCAACGTCATAAAGCCATCCATCGTATTTGTTTTCTTTGAGAACCAGCTTTACGTCGCACCCCGGAAACCACTGTTCCGAAAACAAAATCAAAAAACCATTCTCTGGATTTTGTATTTTTTTAAGAGCGCAACCAGCGAGGATCATTCGGTCAGCACCAATCACAATGGGAGAAAGAGAAACATCCGTGATTTGAGATGGGGCCATATCCCAAATTTTGCCGTCCCTACGAAACACCCAACGCCCATCTTTTTTGAATGGGCGAATGGTGTTCACACCGATCTTCTCGAAATCAGTTTTTTGTTTTTCTTCTGGACCAAAAATACTCATAGAGGATTCTCCATATACTCTTCGTTGCCGTTCGCCCATTGAAAAAGAATACGCTGAATTTGAGCGTCATTTAGGCCACGATCCCGAAGCTCCTGCCTTATTTTGATGTTGTCGTTTTCGAGAATTGTTTCAATTTCTCGGTTATGTTCCCCACGAAGTTTCTCCGCTGCGGCCCGGTCATTGTAAATCGGGTGTCCGTGGCAATTCTCCAAAGACCAAACATTCTCGCCTTGCATTGGGAAGTAATGTTCTTTGCCACCGCACAACATAAAGGGAGTCCCATGGGCGAGCCTCAACCCACACTCTTCAATGATCCTCTCGGCCAGTGAGCGATCCTCAGTAGGAATTGAGCAAATCACCCAAAAGTCAAAGTCGTCGTTGGGCCACTTCAAAATCCTGACATCGAACAAGTGGTTCTTGCCCGATCTTGGCGGATAGTGAGTATATTCCAACTTAACCATGAACAGATTAACGCCAATACGGTTAATATCCCCCACGATATGAAAACGTGAGGGATCATTGGCAGCTTTCTGCAAGTCTTTCATCAGCAGGCACTTGGTTCCTTGCCAAGTGCCTGATTCGAGGAGCCGTTCCTCTTCTTCTTGCATGTTATTCATCCTTTATGCGTACTTCACATTTAATGGTGTCAAGAATCTCAACAGAAGGAGTATTCTTGTCGGGTTCGAGCAAAATGTGAACAAACACACTATGCCCACGATACTTGCCCTTAAACATCATCTTTGGGTAAGTCGTACAAGCTACACATTGACTTGCAATGGCGAAATCTTGAACCCAAATGCCGGGTTCTCTTGAAAATTCACCTGCCTCAAAAATAAAGCCCGTCCAAACCTGCTTGCCGTCGTCTTCGCTACCGTAAATCTCTTGATACGCTGGGGCAGCATAGATTTGCCAACAATCAAATTCCGAATCGTAATACGTCTTATAATTGATCGAGTTGCAAGGCCCGTGGTGTTGCCAATGCTTGTCGATCAAACGGGTGAGACGATCTACCCACTTCGGCAAATCATCGGGCTTCTTGTCGTAGTTGTGATTCTGGTTGTGATTTTTCATCGAATTTCTCCCACCCTATGGGCATACAAAGGAAAAGACCGTTACGAGTTTGGACAATATCACCAACTGATGTTGAGCGGGATTGTTTGTAGGTCACAACCCCCTCGTTTTCATACCACGCACAGTCGATATGATTCGTTAAACGAAATATATTGCCCAAATCGTCCGATACAAGTTCCGCAACCAATTCGTAGTCTTGCGGCCAAACGGGTTCCGGCAAACCCGGAACCCCGAAAGTTGGTCGAACAGCATGAAAGACCTTAGCCATCCTTCATTCCTCCCCCGTTTAACCAATTTTGAATGCATCTGAATACGGCATTTTCATCAGGATAGTCGCCGTATGGAAATTCATGATAACGAACACGATCATCTTCGATGGTGTTGCAACCGAAAGTTTCCTGATCCCGATAACGCCAAACACGAATTACATAATTGCCATAGTTGCACTTGTGTTTGATTTCGATGAAATTTTCGTGTTCGGGCTGCTTTTTCTTTTTCGTTTTGACCTGCAAATTGCCAAGTTTGACCGTCACGCCGTCATTGGACCGGATTTCGCTGACCTTGACGGAGATTCGTGAAAGACAGATTTCTTCGGGAATCAGTTCGGGAATCAGATTGTGCCCCTGCGCTCGTTCAGAAACAATTGCCAGCAAGCGGTTTATATCCGTTGTGTCGATGACCGTGCCATCGGAAAGTTTGGCCGACATTTATTCGCCTCACAATCGAGGGTGGAGTATTTCTCTGTCTGACAGAGATTCTACCACAGAGAAGAGCCTCTGTATAGTTACCCGTCAATGAAAGACGGATTTCTTGGTCAAATTGTCAAAGATCAGGTCTGCATTGTAGCAGGTTGGAAGGCGGACACAAGGTTGTCGAGGTTCCGAAATGGTAAAAAATGTAAACTAATTGGTACTAAAAAGTAAAATAAAACAAATGCGCCTTTATGATGGACCATTTAAAAAACAAGAGAGCGGAGCGAGAAATCGTGAAGTCTGCCGTCCAAATTTACCCGAATTGGGCGAAGAGGCTTGTTCAGATTTATCTGAACGAAAACGGCAACCGTAATTCCATCCCGGTGGATTAACTTGATTTTATCGCCCGACCGGAGCCGAGACAAATAAAGCCAACTATCTTTTTCCGTAGGATAGATTTTCGATTTAGATAAACAAAATCGTTGCTGCTGTTCGGTAGAGAGTGGCGGCTCTTCCTCAATGGATTCAACAACACCGACCTTCTGTTCAATCTGTTCGTCGGTGATTTTGTATTTCTTTTTGCCCTCTTTACCCCAATAGAAATCTTCATCTATAGCAACAATAGTTAATTTCCTGTTGCCATATTCGGGGGTAGTAAGGACAATATCTTTAAGATTAAACTTCATAGGGAATCTTCATATTGGTCTTTAGAGTTCTTGTTTTTCTTTTTTTTGACGGTGCATTTTTCTCTTTTTCTGCCTAGTTCATCTAGGCTTCCAATAAAGTTAAATTTCACACCACCAAATACGGGTTCTGGTTCATTGGCATAAAATTCAAAACTCTTAAATAATTTGCGGCATTCCCCCGCCTTCTGACCAATAGCCCTTTCATTTGAAACGAGCATTGCCACATTTCTCATGCCATTGATTTCATTATCTTTAAGACCACAGTAATGATCTTCGGTTACAACTTCCTCGTCACCCAAAATACGGGATGGACCTGTTAGCGTTTTCATATCTTAATTTCCTAATTGGCCAAGGGATTGATGAGTTCGCCTTTCGGGAACAAGTGTCTGAGGCCACGATAAGCGTGGTCCCAATCGTACTTGGCCGTAATATTGTCCATCTGCACGACCAGTTGGCCGTGATCTTTTAAGAAAGAAGTTTGCGTAGGAACGGGGTCAGCTTTGCTTCGGAGGCCGCTCAGCGTGAAACCGGCCTTATCAAGCAACCAAATGCCTTCGAGAAACTTACTTTCATCGTTAAAAAGCATATATCCAAGGGGTTTTTCGGGGTCTTCCCAAAAAATAAATTGCATGGTGTGATCCATGTTTTCACGTTTCTGCATGGGGGCGAAAACATGCTGGCCCAATCCAATTTCGTTGGATTGAATCCAGAGTCGTCCAATACTAAGGCTTGGATGACCCTTTAACGTAATTGGGTTAATCGGTTCAGAATCGCCATTGAACTGTTTTTTCAATTTATCCACAACATCTTCAACTGGTATATTGAAGATGCCAGCTACACCATTGATGGCATCTTCAATAAAAGCGTTGCCGCCTTTACGGAATATTTCCTCAAATTTTTGTACGAAAGCATCGACGCTGGTGGGGGTATCCTTTGGGCGAATAACCTTGTATCCAATCAAAGCAAAAACTTGATTGTTAATTTGTTGAGTTGCCGAACCGTTGAAGCTGGGTATCTCACAAATTGTAGTCAAAGTTTTTTTATTTTTGTCTATTTGAAACACTGCTTTGGGAAAGATCAAATGGGCACCGTGCTTCAACGCCCGTACCGTGTTCTTGGCCCAATCGAGCCATTCTGGTTGCATTTGTGCCTCCTCTTGTCGAACAATCTCTTCCTAATCGCCTTCGCTGGCATAGAAAAGATTGGGCCATTTGTCGGACAACTGACGGGAGTAGCGAGTCAGCATATAGTATGCCGCTTCAAGTTCGGTCTGGTTTTCAAGGCCAGCCCAAACCAAGTAACGGGCCACACCAGCATCGGGTTTGCTGAATCCTTGTCCATCCTTGGCATGAGCGCCATCACACACAGACAGCATATATTTGAAAGCATCCTTGACAGCCACAATACGATTGGTCGTAAGGAGCAGAATCGTGCGAGTAGCACGAGCCTTTTCCCGTCCGTGGATAAGACCGGCCTTGGCCTTGCCAAGAGCCTTCTGATTATTTTCCTTTTCGGCCTGTTGCTTTGCGGCCAATTCCTGCTGAGCGGCGACGATCTTCGCCATGCGCTCTTGGAATTGTTCCTCAGTCTCGCTTTCCGTAGCCGGGAAACCAGCATATTGCTTGATAGCCCCGACGACGGAATTATCGATAGACGCTTGGATGAGCGCCATCTTTTTCGACAACAAATTGTTGACGTGAATATCGAGTGGGTGGTCGGAAACCATCCGAACAACTTCCACCTTATTCGACGTTTGTCCAATACGACAGACACGATCTTCGGCCTGCGTGTTTGCGGCAGGAGTCCAATCCAAATCCACAAACAAAACCTTCCAAGCCCGTGTAAGGGTCAAGCCGACACCACCAGCCTTGATGCTGACGCCGACGCCCTTGAGTTTACCCGTTTGGAAATCACGAACAATTTCCTGCCGTCGTTCGGGCTTCGTATCACCACTGATAACCGCCCAACCCTCACGAACGAGCAGGGCGTCGAGCGGCGGCAAGTGTGCGCTAAACACGACGAGCGGAACGTCTTGCTCTTCGGCATTCTCAACATATTCCAGCATCGCCTCAATACGAGACTTTGCCAGATCGTAACGGAGTTTCGAGAACTTCTCGAAGGGCGGAAGTTCTTCATCAATTTCCACCACGCCGCCGAATTCATCCCACATTTCGTCCATCTGACGACGGAGAGCGGGATCAACGTCACCAACGGTAAGGGTGGTGTACGTCTTAGTCGGAAGGTCGGGCAGAACTTCCTCACGCTTACGACGAAGCATAACACGACGAAGCAACTCAGGCACAATCGGCTGAGGATCGCCATATTTCCAACCAAATCGGTCTTGCCATGCATTGAACAAGGTGCGGAAGCGGGTAAGGCCACCGAAAGCCTTGTACGACATATTCAAACTATCGAGAACGCCATACAAATCGGTGGGACGATTGACGAGCGGAGTGCCAGTCAAACCCCAAGTATTCTTGCAAATACTCGAAAGGTTCTTGACCTTCTGACTCTGCTTCGTCTTGTAATTCTTTACTTTATGCGCCTCGTCCACAATAAGCGTGACGAGTTCAACGCCGGGGTGTTTGGCCTTCAAATCATTACGCCAAGTAGTGAGCGAAGCGTAGTAGTCCTTCTGACTCTGAGTGGTCGGCTTCTTCGGAGTAAGCAACCAATCAGGAAGAATATCGTAATTAACAATTACGATTTCATTCTTACGAGGCAGGTGGAAATTGCCCAGACCTTCGATGACCGTGCAAGTCAAATCGTCACGCCATTTCTTGCATTCATCCAGCCAGTTATATTTCAAACCAGCAGGGGCAACAATGAGGCCATAACAATCAACCGGCAGGGACATAAGAGCCTGAACGCTCTTGCCGAGTCCCATGTCGTCGCCCAAGAGAGCATTGGACTGTTTCGACAGCCAGTTGACGCCTTCAACTTGGAAGGTGTACAGGCCAGCGTGCATGGCGTTCTGAGCGGATTCCGTAAAAGAAACGGCACGGAATTCGTCGGCCACTTTGAGGCCGATACGATCTGCCAATTCGAGAACACGGCTTCGGTCGGAATCGGCGGTGCTGACGGTCCAGAACTTGCCGGTAGCATTCCAGCGAGCGCCGGGCATGGCACGGAGAAGGGAAAGGTTGTCCGGCTCATACGGCATGTGAATTTCGCCACTGGCCATAAGTTCACGGCGGACTTCCTTCGGGGGAGCAGTTACAATGCGTTCGGGAACGCAATCAGTACACCAAACCACCCAGCGGCCATTGATTTGCTGGCGGTATCCGGCCCCTGCATCGACTTGCTTGCGACAGACAGGGTTATTGCATTTCCCCGCAAACTGATTTTTGGAAAGCATATTCGTCTCAGGATTGAGGTATTTTCACCGACAACTATGTGCTGCCGGTTCACCTTGAATACGGTTGGGTGGAATCTACTCTCACTTCTTCGCAGATTTTTTCTCAGCTTGCTTCATTCTGGGCTTGGAGGAATCGCCGCCCGTGGTAGTTCTTCGCCATGTTCTCTCCATCAGTTGAAGGATGCTCACATTATACCACGCAAACAGATGGTTGTAAATCAATATTCTTCTTTTTGCTTTTGGTTTTCTAGCCAGTCCAACCATTCTTCCAGACGAAATTTCTTTGTTTTCATTGGATGATACGTGGCACCTTGAAGGTGCTGAACGCTGTCTTAAGTTTTCGTAGTCTGCCATCCTTGGTTTCCTTAAAACAGTGGACGCCGTTCAAATGCTTCTGTGTGTCGGAGTATTCAGGAGTAGTCGTGGCAATCGTGGTCATGGCTCCCATCCTCGATCCTTGAATGCCTTGCGAGGATCACGACCGGCCTTCTTCTCCTTCTCCCAGAGTTTGACGAACTTACTCTTTTCCCAGCGCCGCTTCGTTTCCGCCGTCCACTTGCTCACCACGTCCTCATACTCACCTGCCTCGATCATTTCACGAGCGACCTCAGCCCCAAGAATCTGATAGTGGCACTGGCCGCACGTCGTCCCATCATGGTCCGCAAGCTCGTCGCTGCGGGCCATGCGCTCCAGAAAGTCCTGGTCGCTGATCCCGCCTTGTCCGGCCAGGACTTTCGCCGCTTCCATCGCATCGTCTGCCGCATTCATGTAATCCTCGGCAGTTCGCTCGGCGTGTGGTTTTCGCTTTATGGGCATGGCTATTCTCGCAACAGTATTGGTTCAACTTTAGCCCGCTCAGTCCGTGAGCCGGTCGAGTTTCGGTATTCGACAAAGAACTTGGTGCTGAAGTCACCATCGAGCACGTTCGGGTCGTGGTGTTCCATAGGGCCGTCGAACTCGAAGTCGAAAACGTCCGCCCCTAACGGAATCGGGCAAGTCCTCTCAAAGAAGGACCAGCCTGCGTGGGTCTGGATCACCAGATGGCGATTCGCTTCCAGACGCTTTGCCGATGGCTTGGGGATCTCGATCATGTACCTCATTCGTCGCTCTCAAGAATGTAGTTGAGTTTCTGGACGGCCCAGAACCACTTTCGGTGCGGGGAGGTGTTCAACTGATGCTCTCATCCGTTGATGACGGCGTCAAACGAAAGAATATCGCCGCCTTTGATGCACTTAATCATTTAATTTCCAACACTTCCTTTAAATCAACCCACATTTCATCGAATGAATTGTATTCTCTTTTCAAAGAATCTACCAGTTTGCCGCCCCGATCAACCAATTCCCAAACCAACCAATGCTGTTTTCCATTTTGGGTAATTGTGATGCTGCCATATCGTTGGCCAGCGTTGTAATTTTCGTTATAAGGCTTGCCATTTGCCAGCTTATTTTTCAAAGTCTCCTTCAATACGTCATTAACCGTCATTGAATTCTCCTATATCTTCAAAATTTTCACAAGGCGTCATCTAATAGACAACGAAGGCTGCGAAAATCTTCATAATGACATTCACCATAACAGTATACATTATATTTCTTCCCATTCAAGAGCCATTTTGAAATATGGACCCCATATATCTTTTTGAACGCTGGTTTTTAGGAGAAACATCCATGCCCATCATAATGTTGGGATCACGAGTTTGTCTAAAATATAACAAAAAAGTTACTCGAACCCTCTCTGCGGTTCGACCAACTTTTTTGCCTATTTCAGAATAATTCATACCATTCAAATAATCCTCAACTAAATCAAGGAATTCACTTGAATCAGTACGAATACCATTCAGCGACCGAGGCTTCATGCGGTTGTAGCCCGTGGTGATGCAGAAATAAAACTAACCAACTTCTCTTTTGCAAGAAGTTGGTCTAGGTTTTCAGATCCATAAACAACTTGTCATCGGTTTTTCGGGCCGGGCCACTTTTGGTTTTTGTTGCCGCTCTTTGCGCCGCCCTCTTCTTCGATTGGCTCCCACCAAACTTGACAACCATAAACAACTCGCCCACTATCAAGAACGATCTTGGGGTTGTCCGGCGACTCGATGATCTGGTCTTCGGGGATGCCTTCGGGCTTTTCCTCAGCATTACTTGCCGAAGAAATTCCGCCTTCAATTTCGTAGAAGTAGGTCTTTACGTTGCTAACGTATTGACCTTCGCCAAGAAATTCGGAGCGGTCGTCATTCCATACACGAACACGAAACGGCGGCTTACGTCGCTCCCGTGGCGGTGCAGGCGGCGGTGCAGACGGCGGATCGGGCGTAAAGCATTCCTGATGAAGCAAATTTGCAAAATATTCGGCCTTTTCAGGAATCTTCGAGTGTTCTTTGGCAAACTTATTCTTGTATTTGACAAGAATTTTGGCAACTTCCACTTGGAAGCTGGGCTTACCAATATGGTCTGGAATGATCTTTGCTAAAGCGGGGACAGCAACCTTGGGCAATACTTCCTTATCAGAAAGTAAAAGAACCAATTGCTCTGCCTTTTCAGCGGCATTGCACCATTCGGGATGCTTGTAAGAAAGCAAGTCGAATAAATAAAATCCTTTTTCACGAAGAACTTGGAACGTAGCTCGTGCAATGTGATAGAAGATTCGTTCTTCATCAAAGCCAAAGCCATGATCCTTGGCCGTCTGCATTAAGCCTTGATTTTCAAAGAATGTATCCCGCCTGCTTCGTCCGCTCATAATCTTGCGAAGAACGTCAGGCACAACACCGTCAAATTTAACACCTTCGGTTTCGTATCTGGGATCGGCATCAGTCCACTTAAAAGTAGTGCCCTTGCCATGATAAGAATAAGGCAGGATTTTCATAGAAATCTCGCCTTTGTCGTTGATACGATGGCAAATAAGGCAATCGCTAATGATTCCCAACTCACAAGCACCTTCCTCGTCACAAGCACGTTGCATATCACCGTGCTTGTAATTCTTGAGGAATTCATCACCCTTATCAGGATCGATGCTGCGAAAATGAGCATCGAAAATAAGCACAAGGGAATCGGCCCCAGCGCCGTGACGAAGCATATGACTGGCGTGAAAGGCTAATTCTTTATCAATCTCTGATGCAACCACAATGACAAAAACTTCACCATTACGTTCTGCAATAATGGTGGGAGGAAGATCACCACGCTTGGTATTTTTTACAAAGAAACCTTTGTGTTGCTTGGCGAAATCGACCCAATTCTTATCTTGTACATCTGCGAAAATTATTTCGTGCATATTTGCGTTCCCAAGAAAAAGCCTGTGTCTCCGTCATATCTTAACCTGCATACCGATGATGAGTCGGTTGTAAAGTAAAATTACATCAGGTTCTAGGCGAGTTCTTTCTCGTAGGGGTCGAGGTTCTGCAACTGATAGCCTAGAGCCACAATAGCCGGGTTGGAACAATGGCCACTCAGAATATAGTCGCCAAGAGCGAGAGCCAAATCCAGATCGAGTTCCAAATCAACCCGGTGCCGAATGGAAAAAGCTGGAGTCTTCTTTGCCGTAGGGAAACGCTTGTCCATTTTCGATTCATCTCCTGTACCATTACTATAATGACGATCAACTTGGGTTTCATTCTGCATAGGAGAATTCCTTTGGATTTACGAGGTTCATTAGTCCGTAAACAATTCGAGTTGCAACTGAGGCCGACTGAGTCAAATATTTTGGGTTTTTATCGGCTTCATCCAGCCATTGATTTAAGTATTTGTCATGATTTTCCCGGTCAGTACATTGTACTAATCCGAGAATACCTTCCAAATACCCGGTTGCAATCTCTGCAACCAACTCTCTTTGGAGTCCATCGCCCATAAAACCGACTTTGAGTTCCCAATGATGACACAATTCGTGCAAATAAGTAGACCAATATTGTGCATCATCCTTGAAATAACTTCTAGGCGGCATCGTAATTGTGCCGTCATAGTAAAGTGGAGTCAAGCCCTCTTTGATAAGAACGCCAGATTTGCCAATAAGTGATTCAATTTGAGAGTAGTCATTAAATTTTACCGAAGAAATTCGTCTTTCATTGACGGCCATAAAGTCCCCAATAGTCGAGCCGAATGCTTGATCGGTATTGAAAACTTTTATTGTAGAAGGCAACTTAAATCGTTTTCCTTCCCGCTCGAACTCCTGATAAACAAAAATCAGGGTGGGTTCTTGCCCAAAGGGAACACGACACTGCACGCCTTGCCACTGATATAGAGAACCCCAATATCGGCTTCTGTTGAAGTTGTGCTTCTGTGCGGAGATTTGAAGTAAAATAGGATTGATGCCACCGTACTTTTTATTGGTTAGTACGTTGGAGGGGGTGGCCACGGTGGGGAATCCCAGATGGAAAGTTTTCCAAGGGATATTGCCTTGGCGAAGATCATCAACCACTATTTTGTTGATATTTTGAATTACCGTCATTATTTTCTCACGGATAAATCACAGGGCCAGCAGGGCGAAAGTCGTCTATAATTAGATTTATCAATTACTACCGATTTTACTGGAATATAACCGGATGGCACATAGCCTCTTTCCCATTTCGGCCAACGAGGAACCGAATATCCGTTGATCTGTGAATATTTATAGTTTATCCGAACAATATAACCCAATTTGTTTCGGGTAATTTCCAAATCACCCTTGGATTTCAAAGGAAAAGCAACATGGCGAGGATTTAGCCAACACTGGCCATTATCATCTACCACCATCGCTTCAGGAAAAGTTTTAACCTTTTCCCCGATTTCCATTTCTCCAATACGGACGGTACGATTTTCAACTTCGGTAGGGATACGGGCCGGGGTGATTTTTTCCCCATATGGATCGGCAGCATAAGGGCTTTGTCCGTATGCCACTGAAGTCAATAAAATAAATGCAAAGAAGTATTTCACAGATTAGCCCTTAGAAATTTATCCAATTCTTGAAATTCCATCCAAGTGTATACTCTTTGTGTTTCTGCTGCATTGATCCACCCTTGTTCGTCACCAACGTCAATTATTTTTGATAACAATTCTTTAGCCAGACTACGTAATTTCAAGTCTGATACCAAAATTTGTTCAAATTGCAGGACTAGAGCCTGATTCGACTCCTGCTGTTCTTTTAAATCACTGCGAAAAAACCCAAAGAGTTTTTGAAAAAATTGCCGCATCACTTCTTGGAATACGATAAACAAAGACTTAATTTTTAACCACATTTTAGTTTTTCTCACGAACGAAATTAGTGATGTAGAAGGAAGTCGTTTTCATTATCTGTGTCCTTATCATACCATAGAAAGAGCAGTTTGTATAGTTCAATCGTTGCCCAAATTGCGGGCAATAATTTCCGATATTTTCAACTCCGTGATTTCATCACGCCTGCGAAGCTGGTTGGTTCATTGCATATTCACATATAAAACTTTTACTGGCATTTTCAACGCCCTTGCCATCATTAACCTACTATTACCACTCATCAAATGCGGCGTTCCATTTGGCAAAACAATCACTACTGGTGCTGGCAATGAGTCTCCTTTCTGAAATGCTTGGAGTATTGACCGCCAATCCCTCGGCTTTGATTCCAAATACTCTATAACTTGCTCAATGGAATTGCTTCGCAATCGCTTAAAGTTATCAATACTAGGAATTTGCTGCGGTGAAATCATGCGTAGACTAGATGGATTCCTAGCAGCCATTACAATTTTCTGCCATAAGGCATTGGAATCAGTTGGTGGTTCTGTAAGATTACCATACTGATCTGCAACACGCTCTGCTTCTCCTCTTTCATATTCATCAAGTTGTTTCAAATCAACATGCCACTGCGGATTCTTTAATTGTTTCCAATTTATTTGTTGCAATTCTTGTTGTATTTGTGGCGTAATCGCTTCTCGTAACATTAGCCACTCTCTAAATGTTTTTTTCATGCTTATATTTAGAGATTTTGCCACAAATTTCCTCTATCTTTACAACCTGTTTCTCAAGCAACGCCTGTCTCTTGTAACCTGTTCCGATACAGGTTTCAATCCCAAATAACTTACTATCTTTTCAACCTGCCATTTGGGATTTTGAAAGTCTGAAAACACCACTTTCAAATGGTCCCGATTAACCAAAAACTCGTCTATTGATTTCCTTGCTCATTTCGATGGCCCTTTGGGTTCCATCAGCATACCTTACGCTGCCTCAGCAGCGGTGAGGTAGTTCCGAAGTTTCTCCATCGCCTTTTCCTTGACCAAAGCAATCCACATACGACTGTAGCACTTGCCGGTGTTTGGGTTGACCAAACTCTTAGACAAGCGGGTCTGCCAGCCCAAGGAATCGTCGGCAAGGAAGGCACGAATAACAACCTTCTCGAAATCATTCAAGTTGGCTTTCTCGATAGCCACCTCAACCGTCAACTTGGCATCTACCAGAAGAGACTCGTCATGGAAAAGCCCGGCACGACGTGCCGTATAATCTCCGTTGCCGCCCATATCGTCATCGCCCGAATCATCATTATTCCCGTTGAGAGAAATCTGATTTTCGGTATAAATGCGAGTGAGCAACGTGCCAAGATGGTTAGCGGTTTCGTCGTCCAAGCCCATTACCTCGACAATTTCATCGAAGGAAACCGCCTTATTGGCGCTGCTACGAGTCTTCTCGTAAGTGATTACCAGCTTCAAGTCGTCGTTCTTGAGTCGAAAGAACCGCTGCTGATTCGTCACGCTAATCATCCGGTTGTGGAGAACCCACCAGAAGAACGTGGACAAATCAACGTCGTCACGAGTGAAGGCATACATTGCCCCCAAGACGATGGCATACGCTTCATGCAGATAGTCATTGAAAGTAATTCCGTTCGGATCACCCTCACGACTCCACATTCGAGCGTACTTGCGGCACAACGCCACGAAGCCCGACAACACTGCCTCTTCGACGGTGCGCTGACCGAGTTCTTCATGCCGAACCTTGCGAGGGGCACGAATTGTCAGCAAATCAGCTTGCAATTCTCCCAACTTTTCAGTGGGAATCTTGCTAGAAGGGTTGGTTTCACCACCCATGATCTGACGGCGGAAGACATGCCGATCATTCTCAGGGTAGAATCCTTCCCACTTCTTCAAGAGCATGTTACTGCGAAGCAAAGACTGTTTGCAGAAACGCTTCTGATCCTTGGTGAGAGGAACGTATTCAAATTCCTGTTTCTTAGCCATTCCCGAAGCCCTCCGATTATTATTTGGAGTTCTTGTGATACTTGTCCTGCGGTTGCATTTCTACAACCGATACGGTGAAGTGGTTTCTATTCCCACTTCAATATGTCCGGCTCGCATTTTTTTCGCAGCCGTTGAACGTCTTGTTCTGTATGACTATGGTACATCCTAACATAGCGTTGCGCCGTTGAACGTCTTGTTCTGTATGGCTATGGTACATCCTAACATAGCGTTGCGCCGTTGAACGTCTTGTTCTGTATGGCTATGGTACATCCTAACATAGCGTTGCGGCAAGGGTCAGGAAACTTTTTCGACCAACGAATTTCTTAGAAAGACGGGTCTTGATACATTACCCGCTTTCCGATGGTGAAAAACCCACTTCCCTTGCCCAGTTGACCCAGCCTGTACCAAAGTCCATTTTTTCGTAGGGTAATGACCTCGCTGGTGGCATTTTCGTCGGGAGAATATTCCCAAGTCTGGATTTCAGAAAATCCATTCTTGTCCGTGCGAACAGCATGATCCATGCAGACCTGCAATCGCTTGGCCGTCAAAATGCCCACTACCGTGAAGGGGTATCGGTCGCTGCCGATGTGATAAGTAGCACCATCACCAACTTGGACTTCGCTCATTTTTCGCTGATCTTGGCTCATTTTGGAATCTCCTTGCTACCCTCTGGTACATCCTAACTTAGACACTCCTAGCAGGAAAAAATTTCACGAGCGAGTTTCGGCCAACGGTTTCGGCGATTCTACCACAGAAAGAAAGGGTTGTAAATCAGAATTTGGAAATACAGGCAGAAGTTGGAGAGGCGAGCTTGTTGGGCATCTTTTTCAGCACTTTGATCTTAATGCCCTTTTTGGTTAGGACTTGTTTTACATTTAATAAAGCATTCAAAAATTCAACCAATTCGGCTGAACTTTTTCTCCGCAAATCTATAATGAGTTTTTCATTTTTATTATCCTGCATGTTCTCCTTGAGTATATCTGGTGACAATTTAATATTTAGACATTTCGATCTAAAAACGTAAATACAATATGAATTTCAAAAAATGGTTCAATGAAATGGTTGCAATGTCGGTGCCCCTCAAGGCTCAATTTTCTGTTCCTTGCGATGCAATTAAGATTAAATTGCCCCCAGAAGTACAAGAAAAATTCCCTTGTCAGGATTCACCTGTCTCCATAGTAGATTTTAGATTTGAGGATTATCCAAGTCCGCCAAGATTGAGTCAATTTTCCAAATTTATGGCAAAATTGCCCAAGTCTTCAGAATATTTTATTTATCATGGACCGGGGGAAGTAGAAATTTTGCCGGAATCTCAGGCCATGCGTCTTAATTATTCAGTTATACCAGAAGATTGGTATGTCCATGCAGAATTTTTAGGTCCAGAAGAACAAGTAATCAAACCAGCGATGGCTGATTTTACAGGTCAACGTGGAACCAATTCAAAAATAAAAGGAGTGAACTAAAACTAAATGGCTACAACAATAGAAATCATCAAGGAATTAACCAAAAAAACGAATTTAAACACCATAATTTGGCTTTCCAAAGTGGATGGCGCAACCAACAAAGTCATTGCCGAACAACAACCTGCTGCGCCCAACATCAACACAGCAGACGGAACGTATTTCGCTTATGTAAAACTCAAAAATTCCAATCTTGTTCTGAATACATTTTCTGCTAAGATTATATCGGCGGGACAAGAAAATCAAACCGCCATACAAAACACAGGAAGTTCCAATTTAATTTTGAACGATACGGGAAGCAGCACGGTGAAAGTTACTTTGGCAAAACTGGATGCTTTTCAGGGAAGTGTCACGCTCCAATGGAATGGTTGTAATATCAAGACAGAAAAGGCATTGGAAGAAGAAGCGGTGCTGGCCAAGATCGAAGGCCGCAATCCGGCGTACAGCGGAGCTTGCCGTGGAAATCCCATCAATGAAAACGCCCACAAATTAGTAGCAAGTTATGATTATCACAAAACCGATTCTGACGTGGGGGCTTTGGGACAAATTTATTTCTTTGGAAATACTCCTTGGAGTATAACGACGACTGGAATGGGCTGTGCTTTGATTAACAGTCCCAGAGGAAAAAACAGTTTGATTAAAACTTTGAAGTTCATCTCATACGACCAAGGGGTAATGGACTGGATATTAGAACCAGATATATCCTCGCCACAAGGCAAAGAGTTAATGAACTTATTCAATACCATAACAAAACAAAAAGCACAACCATTTGCCGCTTTCATCGGGATGTAACATGGAACGAGTTGCGATAAGGGAAGGTAAAGCTCCAATTATTCTTTTTGCGCCACATGGATTTGGAGGCGACGACGAGAGGACATCTACTATGGTTGAACACATGGCTGAGACGCTCGATTGTTATGCCATAATTAACCGTGGCTGGGAACGTGGTCCCCTAGTCGATTGCTTTGCTGATAAAGCCGATTGTAATAACGTGGAGCATTGTCACGAAGATGTGGTGAAAGAAGAAATCCTTGATCCTATCCTTAGATTCCAAAAAAAAATTATGCGAACTCACAGTATTGCTTATTTCTTTCCCATTCACGGGATGAGCGATAAACACAGAAAATCTTCTGGAATAAATAATCTTGATATAGTTATTGGATATGGTGCCGGAAGTCCAAATTCGCTCACTTGTGATGAGTGGCGAAAAGATTATATGCTATATCTTCTCGAAGAAGCTGGATTAACTCCGGCAGAAGGGAAGAAAAGTGGCCCTATGAGTGGATGGGCTAGAAACAATATGAACCAATTGTTTCGCAAATGGTATTACAATCAATCTGTGCAAGGTATGCAGCTTGAAATCATATACGACTTGAGAAGGGATAATGAAATCGCATTGCTGGCGAGCGAATATCTCGCAGCAGTGATGGAAGATTTAATTAACGCAAAAGGATTTAGCTCTATGAAAAAATACCCAACTTACTGATTAGGTTTCACGAACTTCTGTAAGTATTCTCTGTCCTTTTCCTGAATCTGTAAGTAGCGTGGCATCTTATCGATTGTCCAGTCGGCATTAAAGAATATCAGGTCAGAGCGATCATAGTTATTGCCCATGATAACAAAGTTTTCATTTAGTAACGTGCCCATCAAAGTGATACGGTCACTGTCCCACTTCAACTTGCCGCTCATAGTTTCCATATCCTGCTTCATCTTCGCCATATCCAACTTGAGTTGAGCAATATCACTAGAATTGTTGGCTGGCGGCATTGGTGTGAAATCAGGACGAGTTGGCACTTTATTTTCAGATTCTGCAAATTGAATACGATTGACAAACCAACTGGTAAGAGCGCCATCAGATTTTTGGTTGTATACAAACAAACCCATTGCGATCAAAATAACAATAATAACGTAATAACCCAGAAAGTTCTTTGGCTTTTTCTTTTTGAGTCTAGTCCGTAAAGGTTCGGATGCTCCCCATTCTTTCTGGGATTCAGAACCTTCTAGTAATTGGTTTCTTAAGTCTATTTCCCATTGTTCTAGTACCGCCATGTTTCTCCATTCCTTGCAACTTACAAATTATTTAATGTTTCCAGAATCCCTAAAGGGTAGCGGCTTCCGCTTTAACCTCAGTTTGTAGGTGTTTCACTTGTTGTCCTCGGTGATGTACTTGACCATCAACTCACGGACAACTTCGGAAATCGTCTTGTACTTTTCCTTGCATTTGCCTTGAAATTGTATGAAGAGTGTTGGTTGTACTCGTACTACTACGTCTTTCGTTACCTTTTCCTTGTCCATACACTTATATAGTCCTGTCCCGACATTTTTGAGCAAGGAAATCTGATTTTGAGCCAATTTTTAGGGGACGATGTTTTTGTCTTATTCCACCCTGCTTCAACCAGTGGTAGTTTTACTTTGAGGGAGAGAAACTTTTGAGCCGATCTTCGCCTTCATCCCCTGCCCTAAACCGCAGGAGCTTTCGGCTAAAACGGTAAATTGGCATTTTACTCGATTTTCTTAGTGGCGTTCAGGCTGTCCGTTTCCTTGTCTTTTTTGTTTTTCCAAATGACAATGGCGTACTGGTCCAGCGGGTCGCCGTTGGCTTTCAAATCCTTCCACCGCTCCAAGAATTCCTTCTTCAGTATACTTCCACGTTTTCTACTGTGAACGGATGGGTCTTCAAAGTATATTCGTTTTTCGTCGTAGCCTATAGCCACGGCGTAGTGACCACTTTGACGTTTTTTGTAGTATCTTTCACTCCCCCAGGCTTGGATGGCCACAATTGCTGGCTTCCCCTCGTCTAGAACCTTCTCTAGCTTGGCGATGCCCATGTTGTGGTATTCCTTGACTTTTAGGCCGTATTTCTTAGCAACACGGATCAGGTCTTCGGGTTCCGTGCCGTCTTTCTTTGAAGCCTTGCAGTCTCTAATAAACTCGTCGTAGTCATCGGGACCGACTTTATAGTATTGACAAATGGCCCGCAAAGCAGCAGGGCCGCAGTCGTAATTCGACACCTGCTCCACCTTGGGAAGCGGTATCCGTACCTTCTCCTCAAGCATAAGCCACCACTTAAAATCTAATCCTTTGTGATCCATACAGGATATATACTGGCAGATTCAGCTATTTTTGGAGAAGCAATGCCTCTAGGAAAGTCAACCTGTTGCGAAAGCCCGGTTGCCCCACGTTACCCAAATAATTTACATACTTTCTTTAGAACAAACTCAATTTGACAAATGGCATCCCCCAGCGTTTGATCCTGCCAGAATTTGGTGAAATCAAAATTCACCAAATGTAATTCGCAGGATACAAGGCAAACATTTTCAAATTTGGGAAAAAACTCTTCTAGGAATATAGACTTTGGCATATTAGTGGTTCTTTCCATGCGAAAAGAACATTTGTGGTCGGGATTGTAATAGCTGGGCCAAACCAGCTTCTCATAGTAAATTTCATGAGGAACAGCCACAACCACATACCCGCTCGGCTTACATATACGAATCCAGTTTTTGAGAGCTAATTCTGGATCGACCATATGTTCCAAACAATGAGAACTGTAGACAAAATCAAATGTGTTATCGCCAATGTTATCCATAGTGTTGGCATCCCCATGTGGGCGGTCGTAAGGTTGAATCGAGCTAATGCTCGTGAACACCCTGTCGTCTAAAATGTCACGACCACACCCTATATCAATGCCATTACCAGAAAAGTAAAGATCATAGCCTTTATCTTTTCTTATTTGGCTCATT
>Ga0194128_10001174_pt1 | contig 46345 bp, 45 predicted proteins | sample TA2KigCa65mmetaG_FD_148650 | JGI IMG/M metagenome (GOLD analysis project Ga0194128, IMG submission 148650) | Freshwater microbial communities from Lake Tanganyika, Tanzania - TA2015037 Kigoma Deep Cast 65m | ecosystem: Environmental > Aquatic > Freshwater > Lake | place: Tanzania: Lake...
CGGCTCGCCTCAGAGTGCCGTGCTCCCCGGATCGCGGCGCCGGCGCGCCAGCGCCGCCACGTACTGCCCCGTCCACCACCGCGTCGGCCAGCGCCCGAGACGCTCGGCGGCACATGCGACGCGCAGCGCGCCCGGTCCAGCCCGGCCACCGAGAGTGCGCTCGACCCCGACCAGGGCGACACGCGGAAAGTGATGCACCGCGGTCAGCTCGGCGACGGTGAATCCCGCGTCCTCGAGCGCCGCGCGCAGCCCATCGCGGCCGTGCGTTGCGCCGACCGCGTACGGCACCACTCCCGCGCGGCGCAGCAGCGGGGAGAGCTTGTTACGCAGCCGCACCAGCGGATGTCCGGGGTTGTCGAGCGTCACGATCAGCACTCCCCCCGGTACGATGACGCGCTCGAGCTCGCGCAGCGCGGCGGCGATCTGGGCGTGATCGGAGAAGTGGTCGAGCGTCGAGTTCGACACCACGACGTCGAACGCGCCATCGCGGAACGGCAGCCGCCGGACGTCGCCGGCGACCGCGGTGGCACCGCCTCGGCGCACCGCACCCGCGGCGATCACCGGCGACACGTCGATGCCGGCGACGCGCTCCGCGCGCGCGGCGAGCGCCGGAACGAGGCCGTCGCCCCAGGTCTCGTCGTAGAGGTCGGTCTTCAGCACGCGGCGCGAACGACCAGCGGGCAGCCAGCGCTCGAGCAGCGCGAGCGTCGCGAGGTCGGCGTGCCGCCGCCAGAGCGGCGCCGCGTCCCCGAGGTTGCGACGCGCGACCGCGTCCCAGTACGCGGTCGGCTCCGACGCGTGATCGTGCTCCTCCGCGCCGCGTCGCGCGCGCGTCATTCCTCTACGGGCCCGGGCAGGTGCCCGGGAAGCTGCCACACCTCGACATGCAGCTGGTCGACCGAGTCCGGGTCGTTGAAGACGATGCGCTGCTCGCGCGGCGCCAGCGCCGCGGTGCCCTGTGCGAGCAGCCGCTCGACGAGGGCCACGCGCGCCGCGCGGATCTGGGCGCGCACCCGCCGCGGGCGCCGCAGCAGAGCGCGGTGCAGCGCGTTCACGTACGGATCGACCACGGCCCGCACGAGCCCGTTGCGCTGCGGACGCGCCAGGGCCGCGTGCGCCGCCTGCTCCTGCTCGAGGATCGCGGCGAGATCGCGCAGCTCCTGCGGCGGGTCGATCTCCTCGGGGATCACGAACAGACCGACGCGGCGCGCGGCGTCGCCGACACCCACGCGGCTCGTCACCACCGACAGCGGGATCGAAACCAGCAGCGCGCCGATGATCGGCGTCACCCACCAGAAGTAGTCGGGGTTCAGCCAGTAGAGGCCGAGCCCCCAGACCGTCGCGAACAGCGTGTCGAAGCCGTGCTTGCGCAGCGCCTCGCCCCAGCCGGTCTGGTTGTCGTCGCGGCCCTGCGACGTCCAGGAGACCGTCCGGCCGAGCAGGTTCTGTACGACGAAGCGCGTGTGGAAGACCATGCGGATCGGCGCCAGCAGGCTGCCGAGCAGCGTCTCCACGACGATGCTGACCAGCAGGCGGAACACGCCGCCGTACGCGCGCCCGCTCCGGCGCTGCACGACCAGCAGCAGGACGCTGAGGAACTTCGGCAGGAAGAGGATCGCGGCCGTCACGGCCATCAGAGCGAACGCCCAGTCCGGGCGCCAGATCGGCCAGTCCGGGAAGAGGCTCGGGCCGTCCGGGAAGTAGTTCGGCTCGCGCAGGACGATCTGGATCGCCTCCACCGTGCTGAGCACGAGAAACGCGAACCACAGCATCGCCGACACGTAGGAGAGCACCCCGTTCACGAACAGCGTGCGGTGCGCGCCGAAAAGACCCTCGCTGAAGAGGAGCCGCAGGTGCTGCAAGTTGCCCTGGCACCAGCGGCGGTCGCGGCCCATCTCCTCGAGCAGCGTCGAGGGCACCTCCTCGAACGATCCGGGGAGGTCAAAGGCGAGCCAGAGCTCCCAGCCGGCGCGGCCGAGCAGCGCCGCCTCGACGAAGTCGTGGCTCATGATCTCGCCGCCGAGCGGCGGCTTGCCGGGCAGCCGCGGCAGCCCGCAGTACGCCATGAAGGGCGCGATGCGGATGATCGCGTTGTGGCCCCAGTACTGGCCGTCACCGAGCTGCCAGAAATGCAGCCCCGCGGCGAACATCGGCCCGTAGACGCGGCTCGCGAACTGCTGCACGCGGGCGAGCAGCGACCTGCGATTGACCGCCGTCGGGACGGTCTGGATGAGCCCGACCTTCGGGTGCTCCTCCATCATGCGCACCATGTGCGCGAGCGTCGGCCCCGACATGATGCTGTCGGCGTCGAGCATGATCATGTAGCGGTACTTGCGGCCCCAGCGGCGGCAGAAGTCGGCGACGTTGCCGCTCTTGCGCTTCAGCCGCACCTTGCGCCGCCGGTAGAAGATCCGGTCGAACGCCTGCGCGTCGCGGCACCACGTCGCCCAGGCGGCCTCTTCGCGCGCCGCGGTCTCGACGGTCTGCGTGTCGCTCAGGATGAAGAAGTCGAAGTGCTCGAGCACGCCGGCGCGCTCGAGCGAGCGGCGGATCGCCTTCAGCCCGGCGAACACGCGCTCCACCGGCTCCTCGCAGATCGGCATGACGATCGCGGTGCGCGCCTCGGGCGCGATCGGCGCGTCCGGGTTCGCGACGACGCCATTGGTGATCGCGAAGCGGTCGCGCCGCCCGACCAGGGTGAAGAAGCCGAGCGTGGCGGTCCAGAAGCCGATCGAGATCCAGCCGAAGAGCGCGCCGAACAGCAGCACGATCGCGACCTCGACCGGCGTACGGCCCTGGTCGGGCAGCACGTTGACCATGAAGCCGCTCGCGATGACGCTCGGGATCAGCACCAGCAGGACCAGCAGCAACCGGCGCCGGTGGGCGACGCGCGGCCACGGCAGGCGCCGCCGCTCGGCGCGCAGCTCGGCACCGAAGCGCGGCTGCTCGACGCCGGCGCGGCGGGCGCGCGCACGCTGCAGGACCCGGCGGGAGAAGCGGCGCTCGATCTTCGCCGGGACCACCGGTCCACGCAGCAGCGGCGGCATCGACCAGAGCACGCCGTCGCGGACCGGCACCTCGGCACCGGGCGGTGCTGCCACGGCGCCGTGCGGACCGAAGCCCGCCTCGACCCGCCAGGCGAGGAAGTCGTCCGTGGCGGGATCCCACTGCACGCGCGACCGGCCGGCGCGCTCCTCGAGGATGGTCTCGAGCGCGCGCCGCGTCTCGGCGTCGGCGTCGCTGTCCGCGGACCACGGCTGTGCGTGCAGCGCCCGCTGCACCGCCTGCTCCGCCAGCGCCCTCCGGTCGATCTCGGCCACGCCGAGCGCTCCGAGATAGTCGACCGCGCGCCGGTGCGCGCCCTGCCAGTCCTGCAGCAGGCGATCCGCAGGCACCTCGAGGAACACGCCGTCGCTGACGCGACCGCCCGCAGCGGCGCCCCCGGGCGCTGCCGTCGCCGCCGCCGCGTCTCCCCGACGCTCTGCCCGGTCGCTCACGGCAGGACCACGTAGGACCAGGTCTCGGTGAGCACCTCGCCGCCGGCATCGAGGAAGGCGCGCACGTCGACTGGCCCCTTGTGGCGCGGGCGCACCTGGAACGCGAGCCGCCAGCCGCCCGTGACGGGGTTCTTGACCACCTGCTGCTCGATCAGCTCCGCCGAGTCGTCGCCGCCGGCGATGCTCACAACGCCCCGCACCACCGTGTCGGCCGGCAGCTTCGCGAGCTTGCCGCCGTCGAAGTCGACGACGAAGCGGTGCGCGTCCTCGAAGGTGCCGAAGTCGCGCCGCGTGCCGACCACGCGTCCCCCGGGTGGACGCTTCGCATCGTCACCGAACCACGACATCGAGTACGCGAACGCCGCGGGGGTGCCGGGCTTCGGCAGCTCCGCCGGCACCCAGAACGCGACGATGTTGTCGTGGATGTCGGACTTCGTCGGGATCTCGATCAGCTCGACGCGCCCCTTGCCCCAGTCGCCCTTCGGCTCGACCCACGCGCTCGGCCGCAGCTCGGAGCGCGCCTCGAGGTCCTGGTAGCTCGCGAAGTCGCGGTCGCGCTGCATGAGCCCGAATCCCTTCGGGTGCTCGATCTGGAAGCTCGACACGTGCAGCGTGCGCGGGTTGTCGAGCGGACGCCAGATCCACTCGCCCGTTCCGGTCTGCATCAGCAGGCCGTCGGAGTCGTGCACCTCGGGGCGGAAGTCCACGATCTCGCGCAAGTCGTTTTCGCCGTGAAAGTACATGCTGGTGAGCGGGGCGATGCCGAGCTTCTTCACCTCGCGACGCAGGAAGAGCCGCGACTCCACGTCGACCTCGGTCTCGGTGCCCGGCCGCACCACGAAGCGGTACGCTCCTGCGACGCTCGGGCTGTCGAGGAGCGCGTAGATCTCGATCTCCTTGGCTCCCGGTGAAGGTACCACGAGCCAGAACTCACGGAAGTCGGGAAACTCCTCGCCCGACGGCCCCGCGGTGTCGATCGCGAGGCCGCGCGCCGAGAGGCCGAACACCTCGTTCTTGCCGAGCGCCCGGAAATACGAGGCGCCGAGGAACACGATCACCTCGTCGGGGTACTTCGGCGTCTTGATCGGGTAGTGGATGCGGAAGCCTGCGAAGCCGAGGTCCTGCGGCACCTGGCTCGCGAACTTGTTCTTGCCGTAGTCGAACAGGCTGGGCGAGAACTCGACCGGCCGCACGCCCTTCGCGTCGACCAGGTTGATGCGCACCGCTCGGTCGTAGAACAGCCCGAGGTGGAAGAGCTGCACCTCGAATCGCGACTTGCGGTCGCGCCAGAGCGACTCGTCGGGGCGGAAGCGGATGTCGCGCCACTGGTCGTAGCTCAGGTTGAGGAGCCAGTCGGGGACCTTCGGCCGCGGCTCGTAGCTGCTCGCGGCCAGCTCCTGCGCGCGTCTGGCGACGTCGTCGAGACCGAACGCGCCTGCGCTCGCGGGCAGCAGCACCACGAGCATCAGCGTGAGGCCGCCGAGCGTCCGATGGACACGCCCTGCGGTTCCATCCCTCGTGTCCGGCGAAGCCGGTGCGGACGTCCGATGCGGCAAGGTCCAGGGGAGGCGGGGGCGCGCGCTGCGTCCGCCACGGCGTTCGGTCGAGTGGATCCTGTTCGGCACGGCGCTGATGGATAGCACAGCCGGGCGCGCGTCAACGCGCGGCGTGGTGACGCGTGACTGCCGGGAAGCGGGGCAGGCGCCAGGGGGCAGGGGCCGACCCCGCGGTGCCCTCGGGCACCGCGGGGACCGCGCCGTCACGGTGCGACCAGGTCGGCAGGGTACCCGAACCGGCTCCATCGCCCGTGGCCGGCGAAGCCGGCACGAACGTCAATCTTCGGCGTCCTCGTCGTCGGCGCTGACGGCTGCGCCCGTGGGACCGGAGGCATCGGCCTTGGCCTTCTTGTGCATGCACTTGTCGACCCGCTCGACGCGCGTGCCGAGCTCCTGGGCGACCTGATCGCGCGTCTTGCCGGCCGCGATCGCTTCCTTCACCTTCTTGCAGGGAACCTTGTCCTTCGCCGAAGCCACGCTGCCCGAAAGGGCGAGCAGGCCGGCGAGCAACGTCACGACCACCCATCGCATCGCGTTCACCTCCTTGGCGTCTGCTTACCGCCGCACCGCTCGACGAACAAACACGGGATCTCGCGGCGGTCGCGGGAACGTGCTTTCCCGCGAAAGCGTGTACGCGATGCCGACCTGCGGCCGCCTCGCCTTCCGCCCGTTCGCGGAAGAAGACGTCGCGCGCCTGCACGCCCACTGGAACCAGGCGGACGTCCGCCGCCATCTCTGGGACGACCAGCCGGTCGCCGTGGACACCGCCCGCGAGGTCGTCGCCGCGATGCGGGCGAGCTTTGCCGCCGACGGCTACGGCCTGTGGATCCTGACCGACGCGGAGGGCTTCGCCGGGATGTGCGGGCTGCGCGCGCCGGACGGCGGCGACGTCGAGGTGCCGTACAGCATCGAGCCGGCACGCTGGGGACACGGCCTCGCGACCGACGCCGCGCGCGCCGTGCTGCACCAGGCGTTCGGCGCCCTCGGCCTGCCGCGCGTGCTCGGCGGGGTCGACGACGCGAACGACGCATCGCGCCGCGTCCTCGAGAAGCTCGGCATGACGCCGCACGCGGTCACCACGCACGGCCCCGCCGGCGTCGACTGGCTCGCGATCGACGGCGAGCGCTGGCGAGCTATTTGGGCTTGACGGGCGCCCCGCCACCCGGCGAGTACACCGGCACGATCGGGGAGGCACCCTTCGCCGTAGCGCCGCCCTGCAGCTGGATGATCTTGGCGCTGCCGCCCTTGTCCACCTCGTCGATGCGAACCATCGCGTGCATCGGCACGTGCAGGCGATTCACGCCGTTGAACTCGTTGCGCAGCTCCTGCTCGCCCGGGTCGATGATGACCTCCGACTTGCTGCCCCACACGAGGTCCGCGATCTCGACGAAGCCGAACAGCAGGCCCTGCCCCACCTCGCGCGCGTAGAGCTCGAAGATTCGGCCCTCGTTCAGGAAACGGACGCGGTAGAGCTTTCGGGTCGATACCTTCGCGATCTTCGGCACAGGCGCTGGTTATGGACATCGCGCGACGGGCTGACAAGGGGGCCCGCATGTTCGACGGTCGGGTCCGGCGGGTCCGGCGATTGCCCCGACCGCACCGCGGGCGTAGCGTCTGGCGTCGAGCGGAGAGCACGAATGCACAGACCCGCACCCGTTCGCGCCATCGCGACGCGCTCCGTCGCGGCGACGCTCCTGCTCCTCGGCATCGTCGCGACCACGGGCCGGAGCGGCGCGGCACCGTCCCCGGCGGCTCGGCTCGCCCGCGGCAAGATACTGGTCGCGAGCGACCGCCTGCCGGACCCGAGGTTCCGCCGCTCGGTCGTCCTGCTGCTCGAGTACGACGACTCGGGCGCGCTGGGCGTGATCGTCAACCGCCCGACCGACGTCGCGCTCGCAACCGTGCTGCCGGAGATCGCCGAGCTGAAGGACCGGCCGGAGACGATGTTCCTCGGCGGACCGGTCGCGCTCGACCGCATGATCCTGCTGGTGCGTGCGTCGCAGGCTCCCGAGCCCGCAGCGAAGGTGCTCGACGGCCTCTTCGTCACGCCGAGCTTCGACTTGCTGCGCGAGCTGGCCCGCGGCCCGCGCGAGAGCGCGCCGTTCCGGGCGTTCGTCGGCCACGCCGGCTGGGGGCCGGGTCAGCTCGACGCCGAGGTGGGACGTGGCGACTGGGACGTCGTGCCCGGCCAGGCGTCGCAAGCGCTGACACGCGAGCCCGCGAAGCTGTGGCAGCAGCTGCGCGAGCGCGCGCAGGGCGACTGGGTACGCGCCCTGCCGTCCTCGCCGGGCGCCGACACCGGCACCGTCGCCGACACGGACACCGACACCCCACCGACGCGTACCGCCTGGCGCGCGCGCCGTCGCTCAGGGCAGCCGAAGCGAGGTGCGCGGCGATCGAGCGGCGGCGAAGCGTCGCCGACCGCCGCACGGAGCGCGCGCCAGGCGTCGACGCCTGCCGCACGGAGCGCGTGCCGAGCGTCGACGCCTGCCGCACGGAGCGCGTGCCGAGCGTCGACGCCTGCCGCACGGAGCGCGTGCCGAGCGTCGACGCCTGCCTGCTCGTCGTTGTAGTCCTCGTCGACGCTCTCAGCCCTCGATCGGGACCGCGAACGCACCGGCGAGCTGCTTCATCACGTCGGCGGTGGTCACCGGACGGTTCTCGTCGTGGACCGGCGGCTTGCCGCCGCGAACGCTCTTGACCGACAGATCGACGTTGGGAGACTCCGCGCGCAGCGCCTTCGCGGTGCACTTCGCGCGCGGGCGGTGCGCGAAGGCGTCGAGGCGGAACGCGCGCAGCGCGTTCTCGTGCGTCATCTTGTTCACGTCGGCGTCGGGCACGCCGGCGAGCGATCTCGCGAGAATCTCGGGGGACTTCGGCCAGGTCGTGTCGGAGTGCGGGTAGTCGCACTCCCAGGTGATGGTGTCGAGACCGACGGCGCTGCGCGTCTGGACGCCGATCGCGTCGTCGATGAAGCAGGTGATCATGTGCTCGCGCCACACCTCGCTCGGCCTCCGGCCCTTGAAGTCCTGATGGGTCCAGGCGTGGTGGTGCTCGTGCACGTAGTCGGCGCGCTCGAGGAAGTACGGGATCCAGCCGATGCCGCCCTCGGACAGCGCGATCTTGAGCTTCGGGTACTCCTTCAGCACCCGCGACCACAGGATGTCGGCCGCGAAGTCGATGATCTTGATCGGCGTCGTCGTGATCATCACGTCGACCGGCGCCTCCATCGAGTTGAACTGCATGCCGGCGCCGGAGCCGATGTGCACCGCGAGGACCGTCCCCTCGTCGCACATCGCCTTCCACAGCGGATCCCAGTGCTCGGAGTGGAAGCTCGGGAAGTTCAGCTTCTCGGGGCTCTCGGTGAAGCTCAGCGCGTGGCACCCCTTCTTCGCGACGCGCCGGACCTCGTCGGCCATGAGCTGTGGATCCCACATCATCGGCAGCGCGAGCGGGATGAAGCGTCCCGGGTACGAGCCGCACCACTCGTCGATGTGCCAGTCGTTGTAGGCGCGCAGCATGACCGCGGCGAGGCTCTTGTCAGCGAGCTCCGCGAACTTCATCCCGGTGAAGGTCGGGAACGACGGGAAGCACATCGACGCGAGCACGCCGTTCGCGTTCATGTCGCCGATGCGCTCGTGCACATCGTAGCAGCCGGGACGGATCTGGTCGTACGACGTCGGCTCCATGCCGTACTCTTCCGGCGGCCGGCCGACGACCGCGTTCAGCCCCAGGTTCGGGATCTGGTTACCGTTGAAGTACCAGACGTCGGTCCCGTCCTTGCGGCGCACGACCTTGGGCGCGAGCGACTTGTACTGCACCGGCAGGTGCTGCTCGAACATGCTGGGTGGCTCGACGACGTGGTCGTCGACGCTGACGAGGATCAGATCATCGGCGTGCATTTCATCTCCATTCGTCGCGGTGGGGTGCTCGCCGTCGCGCCGCTCGTCCCGGTGGGGTGCTCGCCGTCGCGCCGCGCGCGACGGCTCCGCTCCTCCGATGGACCTCGGCCTTGGGCAGAGCCCTTTCCCCTTGGTTCAACACTATCGCACTTCCGGATCGGCTCGCCAGCCGTTCGAACGACATGCCGCGGCGGACTCCGCCTGCGCGACCGGTGCGGGGATGTCGTAGAGGCGGCTCCAGTTGTCCCAGAGGATCTTCTTCTGCGCGTCACGCGACAGCGGCAGACGCTGGAAGCACTCGACCGCACGCGGGTACTTCGAGTCGGCGTGCGGGTAGTCGGTCGAGAACACGAGGTTGTCGTCGCCGAAGCGGTCGACGTACTGCGTGACGAGCTCCTCGTCGGCCTCGACCGACACGAAGCAGTTGCGCAGGAAGTACTCCGACGGCTTCATCGTCAGGTCGGGCGCCTCCATCCGGCCGAGCCACTCGTAGTGCTCGTCGAGCCGGTAGAACAGCCAAGGCGCCCAGGCGCAGTTGCCCTCGAGCAGCGCCACGCGGAGCTTCGGGAAGCGCTCGAGGACACCCCCCGCGGTCAGGCTGACCGCCACCGCCATGATACCGAGCGGCTGCGAGAAAGTGTGCCACATCATGAGGCGGTCGAAGATCTCGAGCGAGAAGTCGGGCTTCAAGTAGTTCTGGCCGCCGCCGTGGAACGCCACCGGGACGTTCAGGCGCTCGCACTCGGCCCAGAGCGGATCGTACACCGGCGAGTGCCACTGGCGTCGTCCGACGACGCCAGGCGAGAGGAAGATCGACTTGAAGCCGAGCTCGGTCACCGCGCGGCGCGTCTCCGCGACCGCGCTCGCGACGTCGTGCGGCGCCACCATCGCGGCACCGAAGAAGCGCCCGGGGTGAGCGCTGCAGAAGTCGGCGAGCCAGTCGTTGTAGCCGCGCGCGATCGCCGCGGCGAAGGCGGGCTCGAGGCCGTCGGGACCCATGATCTCGGGCAGGTCGAGGCCGAGCACGAAGAGGCCGCGCGTCGGGAACATGACCGCGAGATCGAGGCCCTCCGCGTCCATCGCCCGCGCCTGCGAGGCCGGGCTCCAGCGATCGGCCTCCCCGTCGGCGTACGCGTTGGCGTGCTCGGCCTTCCAGGCCGTGCGATCGGCGAGCGGGCGGACCGTGCCGAGCTTCAGGAGGACGTGCGACTTCACCTTGACGCGCATGTCGCGCTGCATCTCGGTGAGCCCGACCGGTGCCACGTGCCGCCACGCCGGGTCGATCCAGCGCTGCCAGAGGTCGGCCGGCTCGAAGATATGCATGTCGCTGTCCGCGACCAGGAGTCCGTCCTTTGTCATCTCTCCTCCACTTGAGAACAGCTCGGTCAAGCGCTCGCCCACGCTCATAGCAGGGCCGGCTGCCACGATCCCACGGTTTTCGTCACCGGGCGAGCGACACCGGACGGTTGCCTGCGGCGCCATCGCCCGCCCGTCGCCGCGATGGGCGTGGCACGAGCCGGATCCGGCTGGGCAGCCGACCCCGGCACCCCGGCCCTGCGGCGCCCGGTCCGGCCCCCGTGCACGACCCCACGCCGGCCGACCGTCCGCTCCCCGCACAGCCACCGGCTGGCCGGAACAGGGTGCTTGCTCCGCACGCGAGACCCGTGCGAGAGTCCGCGCGCTCCGCTCGACGAACCCCCCCCACACCCAGGAGGGCATCGATGTTCGAGCGCGCCGTTTTCGCTGCGATCTTGAGTTTCTCGGTTCTGACCGCCGTCCCGGCTGGTGCCGTCACCCTGCCGGAGGTGAGTGCGATCGCCAAGTGCCAGCGCACGATCGCATCCGCCGGGGCCTCCTTCGCGCAGCGCTCCATCCGGGCAACGCTCAAGTGCACCAACGAAGTGAGCGAGTGCCAGGTACAGTGCGACTACGGCGTGTTCGGCCCGTCGTGAAACTCGAACCCGCCGCCCTTCTGCGACTCCGACGACACAGGCTCGAACGCCGCGTTCGGCGAGTGCGTGGCCGAAGCCGACGAAGAGTGCGACAAGCAGGATCTCAACATCGCCAAGGCCGAGCTCGCGAAGCAGAACAAGATCATCGGCGCCTGCTTCGATCTCTCCACCGAGCAGCTCTGCGGCGGGTCGGGCACGGGATTGAACATGGACATCCTGAGCGCGGGCTGCCTGGCGCTCGACCCGGGCTACGAGTGCAGCCTCGCCGGCTTCCTGAACTGCGTGGGTGGTCCGCTGCAACGCCAGCTCACCGGTCAGATCAGCTCGCTCCTCGACCCGCGCGCCTCGGAGTCGCTGGCCGCGCTCGGGCTGCAGGGTCAGTTCCCCGGTGTGCCGGTCACCCGCAAGCGCAACGAGGATCTGCCCGCAGCCAACAGGATGGACGTGTGGAGCTTCACGCCGCAGGCCGGAGACGAGGTCGTGGTGCGGGTCAACACACGCGACGACGGCGGCAACCTGTCGACGCTCGCACCGCTGGTGACCCTGGTCGGCGGGGCCCTGACGACGCCGGTCGTCGACACGTCGCTCGGCACGCGCGACTGCCCGGTGCCGAGCGCTTGCGGCGCGCAGTGCCCGACGTTCCGCCGCACCGTACCGTTCACCGGGACCTGTGGCCTCATGGTGCGGTCGGGCTCGGTCCCCGGCTGCGCAGGCGGAAAGTACCGGCTGGTGGTGACCAGCACGGGCGGCGGTACGCCCACGCTGGTCGCGGACGACGTGATCGCGCCGTGAGCGGCGGCATCGCCGCGCCGGCCGTCAACGCGCCGGGAACAGATCCCGCTCCGGCTCCGCGAGCCGTCGCGCGATGCCTTTCGGACGCCGCTTCTTCAGCCGCGACGCCTCGCGCTGGCGCTTCTCGGCGCGCTCGATCAGCAGCTCGTGCGAGCCCGTGTCCGCGCCCGGCTTGCGGCGCTGCGTGTACGTCCCGTCGCTCGCCATGTCCCAGGCGTTGCGCTGGTCGGCGAGGTGCGTCGCGAGGATGCCGTGCATCTCCTTCTGCAGGCGCGGGTCCTCGACCGGGGTGAGGACCTCGACCCGGCTCTCGAGGTTGCGCTTCATGCAGTCGGCGGAGCCGATCCAGCACTCGGACGCACCGGCGTTGCGGAAGTAGTAGATGCGCGAGTGCTCGAGGAAGCGTCCGACGATGCTCACCACGCGCACGTTCTCCGACAGGCCCGGCAGACCCGGCCGCAGCTCGCAGGTGTCGCGCACGATCAGATCGACCTTCACGCCGGCCTGCGCCGCGCGGTAGAGCGCGCGGATCACGTCGACGTCGTCGAGCGCGTTCATCTTGAACTGCAGGTGGCCCTGCTGTCCCGCCTGCTGGTGCGCGATCTCGCGCTGGATGCGCTCGACGAGCCCCTGCTTGACGCCGGTCGGGGCGACCAGGATCCTCTTGTAGCTGCGCTTCGGCTTGTAGCCGGTCGTCAGGTAGTTGAAGAGTTCGGTCAGATCCTGGCCGATCTCGTCGCTGCTCGTCAGAAGCCCGAGGTCGGAATAGATGCGCGCCGTGCCGGCGTGGTAGTTGCCGGTGCCGACGTGGCTGTAGCGGCGGAGCCCCGTGAAGTCCTGGCGCACGACGAGGATCACCTTGCAGTGCGTCTTGAGTCCGACCACGCCGTAGGTGACGTGGATGCCGGCCTCCTCCATCCGGTTCGCCCACTGGATGTTGGCGCCCTCGTCAAAGCGCGCCTTGAGCTCGACCACGACCGCGACCTGCTTGCCATTGGTCGCCGCGGTGATGAGGTGCTCGATCACCTGCGAATCCGCCGACGTGCGGTAGAGCGTCATCTTGATCGCGCGCACCTTGGGGTCTTCAGCGGCCTCCGCAAGGAAGCGCTCGATCGACGACGAGAACGACTCGTACGGGTGCTGCAGCAGGATCGAGCCGGCGTCGCGGATCACGTGGAAGACGTTGCGCCCGCGCGTCAGCTCGGGGCTGTCGATCGGGTGGTGCTTCGGGTCGCGGAGCGACGGCACGTCGAGCGACGACAGCTCCATCAGGCTCGCGAGCCCGAGACGGCCCGACACCTCGACGACGTCGCCCTCCTCCTGCAGCCCGAGCTCGGACGCGAGCATGCCGCGGTGCATGGGCGACATGCCCTTGCCGATCTCGAGGCGGACGATCGGCGCGAACTTGCGGTCGCGCAGCTCGCTCTCGATGAGATCCACCAGGTCGTCGGCATCCTCCTCGTCGCGCTCGGTGTTGGCGTTGCGCGTGACGCGGAACAGCTCGCTGCTCTCGACCTCCATGCCGGGGAACAGCAGGTCGAGGTTGTCCTCCATGACGTCCTCGAGCGGCACGAACACGTTGCGGTCGCCGACCCGCACGAGACGCGGGATGCCGGCGCCGACCGGGACCTTCACGCGCGCGAGCGAGATCTGCGAGTCCTTCGGGTAGCGCACCGTCACCAGCAGGTTGAGCGACAGGTTCGAGACGAACGGGAACGGGTGCGCCGGGTCCATCGCCTGCGGCGTGACCAGCGGGTAGACGTTCTTCAGGTAGTACTCGCGCAGCAGCGCGCGGTCCTTCTGGTTGAGGTGCTTGATGTCGGTCAGGTGGATGTCGTGCTTGCGCAGCCGGTGCACGAGGTCGGCGAACAGCTCCTGGCGGCGCGCGTCGAGCGCCGCGACGACGCGGTAGCACTCCGCGATCTGCTGCTGCGGCGTGCGGCCGTCGATCGTCGTCTCGCGCACGCCCGCCGCGACCTGCTGCTTCAGGCCGCCGATGCGCTTCATGAAGAACTCGTCGAGGTTCGAGCTGACGATGGCGAGGAACTTGACGCGCTCGAGGAGCGGCACGCGCTTGTCCTCGGCCTCGTGCAGCACGCGCCAGTTGAACTCGAGCCAGGTGAGCTCGCGGTTGAGGAAGTAGTCCGGGCCGGACAGATCGGCCGCCACGGCCTTCTTGCGCGTGCGCACCGGAGCCGGGGCCGACTTCTTGCGCGGCATGAGCTTGCGTCGGGTCGCCGCCATCTCGCCGGACTTGCCCGACTTGCCGCGCTTCGGGGTTCTGCCCCGCGCCTGCCCGTCGCCCGCCGTCGTGTCCGGCGCGGGTACCGTTCCGCGCGCGCTGTCCGCCTCTTCGACCATGCTCACTTCCCGAAGACCCCCGCCCGGTTGTGGTACCACGCGATCCCGACGTTGGACAGCGGTCGCGCCGCGCCCTCTCTTTAGCGGACGCCGCGGCGTCCGCCTCGGCTCGGAACCCACGACGCCGACGGGATCAGGTGCTCACGCGGTCGCGGCCAGCCGCCTTGGCGCGGTAGAGGGCCTCGTCGGCGACGCGGATCAGCCGCTCGGGCGTGGTCGCGTCCTCGGGCATGGCGGCGACGCCGATGCTGATCGTCGGGCGCAGCAGCACCTCGCCGAAGGCGAACTTCTGCGCCGCGAGCGCCGCGCGGATCTGCTCGCCCGCGGCCACCGCGGCCTGGCTGTCGAGCCCCGGAAACGCCGCCATGAACTCGTCGCCGCCGAAGCGCGCGATCATGCCCCGGGTACCGACGAGCTCTCCCAGCATGTACCCGACGCCGGAGATGGTCAGCGCGCCCGCCTGGTGTCCGTGCGTGTCGTTGATCTTCTTGAGCCCGTCGAGGTCCATCATCAGGAGCGCGAGCGGTCGTCGCGTCCGGGAGCACGACGCGAACCCCTCGTGGAAACGCTCCCGGAAGACGCGCAGCACCACGAGCCCGGTCAGCTCGTCGATGTTCATCAGGCGGTCCACCTCGTGGTGGAACTCGCTCTCCACCTCGTCGTGGAAGCTGAACTTGAGCACGGTGTCGCCGAGCAGCAGCTTGTCGCCCTCGGCGAGATCGGCGAGATCGACCATCCTGCCGTTGAGTCGCGTGCCGTTGGTCGAGCCGGCGTCGCGGACGACCCAGCAATCGCGCGCGGCGTCGTGCTCGATCTCGCAGTGCTTGCTGCTGATCTTCGGGTCGCCGGGAATCACCAGCGTCGCGACGTTCTCGCGCCGCCCGAGGGCGAAGCGCTTCTCGTTCATCAGGTAGCGCCGCCCGAGCTGGGCGCCGCGGAGCACGATGAGCACCGGTAGACGCCCCGCCTCCGGCTCCTCCCACCCCGGAACATCGGACATCACCGTTCTGTCGTCGTCGTCGATCATGGCCGGTACCGAGGCGGATTCTCCGTTCCATCGCCCCCGGGTGTCAACTCCGGGGCGCTACGCAGGCGCGCGTCGACGCCCGACGCGCGCTGCACACGCGTCGCGACGGCGAGAGCGTGCCGACGCGCGCTTGCCGTCGCTCCCCCCGCGTGGCAACGCGCACCGGTGTCCCACGAGCCGCAGGCGCTGCGCCGCACGCTGACCCCCGTCGCGATCACGCTGTACGCGGTCGGCGACATCCTGGGGGCCGGCATCTACGCGCTGGTCGGCAAGGTCGTCGGCATCGCGGGCACGTCTGCCTGGCTGTCCTTCGGCGTCGCGGCGCTGATCGCCGTGTTCACCGGGCTCACCTATGCCGAGATGAGCTCGCGTTTTCCGGTGGCGGCCGGTGCAGCCGCGTACAGCGGACGCGCGTTCGCGAGCCCCGCCGTCGCGTTCGTCATCGGCATGCTGGTGCTCGCGAGCGGCATCACCTCGGCCGCGACCGTATCGCTCGCGTTCTCGGGCTACCTCGAGACGTTCGTGACCGTCCCCCCGCTCGCGGGCAGCGCGGCCCTCCTCGGCGTCATGACGTGGGTGAGCTTCCGCGGCATCCAGGAGTCGTCGAACCTGAACGTCTTCCTGACGATCGCCGAAGCTTCCGGGCTGGTTCTGGTGCTGGTCGCGGGGTTCTGGTTCGCGGGCCGCCTCTCGGGCGCCGAGCAGCTCGAGCGCCTCGCGCCCGACGCGACCCCGGGGCAGATCCTGAGCGGCGCCACGCTCGCGTTCTATGCGTACATCGGCTTCGAGGACACGGCGAACGTCGCGGAAGAGGTGCACGACGCGCAGCGCGTGCTGCCGCGCGCGATCCTGATCGCGATCGCCACGTCGTGCGCGATGTACGTCGGGATCACCGTCGCCGCCCTGCTCACGCTGACGCCCGAGCAGCTCGCATCGTCGTCCGCACCGCTGCTCGACGTGCTGCGCGCGGCCGGCATCGAGCCGCCGGGAGGCGCGTTCTCGATCGTCGCGCTGTTCGCGATCTGCAACACCGGGCTACTCAACCTGATCATGGCCTCGCGCCTGACCTACGGCATGGCGCGCGAGGGCCTCATTCCCGCAGTGCTCGGTCGCATCCATCCGGTACGCGCGACACCGTGGCTCGCGGTGCTGCTGGCGTTCGCACTCGCGCTCGCGCTCGCGATCTCGGGCGGTGTGCAGATCCTCGCGCAGACCACGAGCCTGCTGCTGCTGTGCGTGTTCACGACCCTCCACCTGGGCCTGCTGCGCATCAAACGCGGCGAGACCGCTCGCCCGGCAGGCATCTTCGTCACGCCAGCGTGGACGCCGGTGATCGGCTTCGTGCTCTGTCTCGGGCTCGCCACGCAGTTCCCGCCCGCGGCGCACGGCCGCATGCTCGCGGTGCTCGCCACCGCCGCGCTGCTCTACGCGACGCTCGGCCGGCGCATGCGACACGCGTCCCGGCATCCGTCGCCGTAGCGGCCGGTCGCGGCGAGCACGGCGCCGTCCGGTACGTTTCCACATGCGGAGGCGCATGGTATCGCTCGCCGCTGGACGGGCGAAGCAGATCACCAAGCCCGGGATGGGGAGAATACAGGCATGGCGGCGAGTGGGGCGAAGAAAATGTCAAAGAAGAAATCGACTGGCAAGGCGCCGGCGAAGAAGACGGCCGCGAAGGCCGCGCCGAAGGCTGCAGCGAAGACCGCCACGAAGGCGGTGAAGCCCGCCGCGGGCACGCCGGCCGGGAAGAAGGCGAAGAAGACGGCGCCGGCCGGGAAGAAGGCGAAGAAGACGGCGCCGGCCGCGGCGAAGGGCAAGTCGGCCAGGACCGCGCCGCCCGCGAAGCCGAAAGCGAAGGCGAAGGCCGCCAAGCCCAAGGCGGCCGAGTCGGCGCTGTCCACCGTGATGAAGTCCCTGCCGCTCCTGCCGGCCGTCAGCCGCTGGATCGGTCGCACCGTCGGCTGACGGGCGTGCGCGCCGCGCGCCCCGGGCGCGGCGCGCACCTCACGGCTCGAGGAGGGCGGTCCGCCAGGCGCTGCCGCGCCTAGTGAACAGCTCCCGGTGGTGCAGGCGGTCGTCCCGGTGCGTCCAGAACTCGATCGACGACGGCACGAGCCGGAAGCCGCGCCAGTCCACGGGACGCGGCACCGCGATCCCGGCGAAGCGACGCTCGGCCGCGCGACGCCGCGCGACCAGCGCCGCGCGGCTCACCAGCGCGCGGCTCTGGAACGACGTCGCGCCCGACAGCTGGCTGCCGCGCGGGCGCGTCGCCCAGTAGGCGTCGGCGTCGGCCCCGGGCAGCTCGACGACGCGCCCCTCGACCCGCACCTGCCGGCCCATCGTGTTCCAGTGGAACGTCGCCGCAGCACGTGGGTTCGCGCGCAGCTCGCGGCCTTTCCGGCTGCGCGCGTCGGTGAAGAACACGAAGCCCTGCGGGTCGGCCTGCTTCAGCAGCACGAGGCGCAGCGACGGCACGCCGTCGCGCGTCGCGGTCGCGAGCGCCATGGCCTCGCAAAGCGGAGCGCCGGCGCGCTCGGCGTCGCGCAGCCAGCGGCGGAAGCGGAGGATCGGATCTGCTGCCATGGCGCTGAGTGTACTCCAACGCCGGCGGGCGTCACGCCTCCGGCTCGAGCGCGATCGCACGATCGATGAATGGCTGCTGATCGGGGTGCAGGCGCGCGCGGGCCTCGTCCGCGGCGAGGAACTCCGCGTGGTCGATCTCCCAGTCACCCGGCGCGAGGACCGGCGACTCGGGCGGCTCGAGCGGCTCGGCGAGGAAGCCGATCACGCGCTTGCGCGTCCTCACGTAGGCGATCTCGCCGAGTGCGGCGACGATCCGGCACGCGAGCCCGGTTTCCTCGCGCGTCTCGCGCACCGCAGTGTCCTCGGCCGACTCGCCCGCCTCGACGAGCCCCTTGGGGATCGAGTAGGGCGCGCGCCGGTTGTAGCTGCCGCTCGGGTGCACGATCAGGTAGCGCCACTCGCTCCCGAACCGCGCCCGCACGAGGCACCCGGCCGCGACCTTCACCGGCATGCCGCTCCGGTAGCGAACCCGGCGACGTTCGGCAGGCCCGTTCGCTGGCGTTACGCCTCCCGGATGCCGTACACGGGAGCACATGGGCCGCGCACGGCGCCCGGGGCTTTGGTTCGACCCGCGCCGCGCCGATGAGCCCCTGGACCCAGGAGGACGAGGCATGAGTCGGAAGCGGGAGATCGCAACGAGCACGCGCCAGCACGTGACGCTCGTGGTCACGGCGTGCCTTTGCGCGGCGCTCGTGGCCGCACTGAGCTGTTCGCATCATCGCACCAAGAAGGCGGAGATCAACGAGCGCGAGTACGCCGCCTACCGGACCCGGGGCGCCGCGCAGATCTCCGGCCAGGTCACGATGACCCTGCCTTCCGGCGCGGTGCTCGACGGCTCCGCGTGCCAGGTGCGGCTCACGCCGATCACGACCGAGTCGACGCGCTACATGCAGGACGTCGTCCTGCAGGGCGGAACGAAGCCCTGGAAGGAGAGCCCCGACGCCGTCTGGTGGATCACCACCGCCGACCAGGCCGGCCGCTTCACCTTCCGCGAGGTACCGGCCGGCAGCTACTACCTGACCTGCCCGGTCGCCTGGCGCGACACGATCGACGGCAGCGCGCGCGAGCGCATCCTCTGGGCGGAGACCACCGTCTCCGGCACCGACACGGTCGACGTCCCGGTCTCGCGTTGAGCTCCGTGGAGAGCCGGCAGTTCGACCTGTGCGTCGTCGGCAGCGGACCGGCGGGCCAGAAGTGCGCGATCCAGGCGGCGAAGCTCGGCAAGAGCGTCTGCGTCGTCGAGCAGATGGAGTCGGTCGGCGGTGTGACGATCAACACCGGGACGATCCCGTCGAAGGCGCTGCGCGAGGCGGTGCTCGCGGTGCTCGCGGCGCGAAAGCACGCCGACAGCGTCGGCACGGCGCTCGACCGGACCAGCGAGCTCGCGCTGCTGGTCGCGTCCTGCCAGCGCGTGATCCACGCCGAGATCGAGGTCGTGCGCCGCCAGCTGCTCGACAACGGCATCGAGCTGCTGTCCGGCACGGCGTCGCTGATCGACACGAACCGGATCCGGATCGACGGCCGGCACGCGAGCGAGACCGTCGCTGCGACGCACGTCCTCCTCGCACCGGGCACGACGCCGGCGCGCCCCGCACACGTGCCGTTCGACGGCGAGAAGATCGTCACCACCGACGAGCTGCTGCGGCTGGCGTACCTGCCACAGACGCTGATCGTGGTCGGCGGCGGCGTGATCGGCGCGGAGTACGCGTCGATGCTGGCGGCGCTCGGTGTCCGCGTCACGCTGATCGAGACCCGCGACCGGCTGCTCGAGTTCGCCGACCGCGAGATCGTCGAGGCGCTGCAGTACCAGCTTCGCCAGGCGGGCATGACGCTGCGGCTCGCCGAGAAGGTCGTCGAGATCAAGCGCGTACCGGCGCCGGCGGGCGCGCGGGCATCGGGCGAGATGGTCGAGGCGACGCTCGCCAGCGGCAAGAAGCTGCACGCGGACTGCCTGCTCTACTCGGGCGGCCGCCAGGGCGCGACCGACGCGCTGGGCCTCGCGGCCGTCGGCCTCGCCGCCGACGAGCGCGGCCGCATCGCGGTCAACCGGACCTTCCAGACCGCCGCGCCGCACATCTACGCCTGCGGCGACGTGATCGGCTTCCCGGCGCTCGCCTCGGCGTCCATGGAGCAGGGCCGCCTCGCGGCATGTCACATGTACGGCGCCCCGATGGTGCTCGAGGAGGAGATGCTGCCGTACGGCATCTACGCGATCCCCGAGATCTCGATGGTCGGCGCCACCGAGGACACGCTCACCGCGCGCGCCGTGCCCTACGAGACCGGGATCGCGCACTACCGCGAGACCGCCCGCGGACAGCTGCTCGGCGACGAGACCGGCATGCTGAAGCTGCTGATCCACCAGCAGACCGAGGCGATCCTGGGCGTGCACATCATCGGCACCAGCGCGACCGAGCTCGTTCACATCGGCCAGGCGGTGATGCGGCTCGCGGGCACCGCCGAGTACTTCATCGAGACGGTGTTCAACTACCCGACCCTCGCCGAGTGCTACAAGGTCGCGGCGTTCAACGGCCGCAACAAGATCCGCTGCGTCTGACGCAGCGCACCACTCGCTCCGGCCGTCTCGCAAGCTGAAACGCACCGCACGGCTCGACCTCGCGCACCCGACCGTTCCGGGTCATACTCCCGGCGGTACAGCTGCGGCCCCGATCGGATCCATCGGAGGGTTCATGCGCCTCGTCAAGTCCGCCTGGCTCCTGCTTCTCCTGCTCGCGTGCGGCGCGACCGCGGACGCGGCCGACAAGTGTCTCGCCGGCGCGTCGCAGTGGATCGACCGCGCGCAGATCGACGCGCTCCGCGCGGTGATCGAGAGCGCGTGCCCGTGCGACGCGGCCACCGCGCGCGACGAGTACCGGCGCTGCTCGAACGCGGCCGTCAGGAATGCCGTCGACACCAACGCGCTGCGCCGCGAGTGCCGCGCGACGCTGAGCGCGATCCAGGCCCGCGCGACGTGCGGCCTGCCGGCATCGCCCGCGAAGGTTCCGTGCCTGAAGAAGGGCACGGGCCCGCAACCCAGGCTGCGCTGCGCGATCAGGCAGCAGTCGTCCTGCGTCGACAGCCCGAGCGGACGGGTGCGCCAGATCGCGTGCGGCGGCTACACGCACTGCATCGATGCCGCCGACGCCAACGGCGACCTGCTGATCGACGCGGAGGACGAGCTGCGCTGCGCGGTGCGGAGCGCGACGATCGACATCCCGAGCGCCGCCAAGCCGCCCCACACTCCCGGCAGCCCGGGCGTGACCGTGACCAATCCGAAGCTGATCACCCAGTTCGGCAGCGCCACCTTCAACCTGAACAACGCGCGCTACACGCGCTTCCACGCGCAGCGTCCGGGCGTGCAACCCGACGCGATCCTCGTCCTGGTGCCCGGCTTCGAAGGGGGCGCCGGCGGCTTCAAGGTGCTCGCCGAGAACCTGATCGTGCGCATGACGCGCGATCAAGGCCTCGCCGTCGAGGTGTGGGCCTTCGACCGACGCTCGAACCCTCTCGAGGACCGCGCCGGCATCCGCGTCGCCGACGACCTCGATGACGGCACGATCGCTCTCGACTGGCTCTTCGGCGGCGAGATCGGCATGCCGCTCAGCCCGCAGCTCGCGGGCCTTGGCCGCCGCGCGGTCTTCTACGACACGCAGGCCGACGTTCCGTTCCTCGCGAGCTGGACGAACCTGGTGTTCTCGCAGGACATCGACGCGGTGGTTGCAGCGGCCGACCTGGCCGTCCGGAACCACAACGTGTTCCTCGGCGGACACTCGGCCGGCACCGGCTTCGCCGCGCGCTACGCCGCGACCGACTTCGACCTGACCGGCTTCGGCCCGGCCGATCCGGGCTACGCGAAGCTGCGCGGGCTCGTCCTGCTCGAGGGCGGCGGCGGCAGCACGACCGGCACGCCGCCGACCGCAGACACTCTCGACCGCATCGAGGCGCGCTTCGACGGTGGCCTCCACGGCGCCGTGGCGGCCAACGCGCCGCGCTGCGCCGACGGCGTCACCGCCTGCAGCGTCGCGACCGAGGCGCTCGACTGCGCGGCGCTCACGCCGCCGGTGTGCATCCCGCCGCAGACGTCGTACTCGACGGCGGGCGGGCTGCTGAACCCGCGCATCCTCGCCGCGAGCGAGCCGTCGGCGATCCAGGGCCGCAGCGATCCGGACACGGGCCAGATCGTCATCCAGGCGGACCAGGTCGGACCGAACACCTCGGCCGTCGACAAGGTACCCGACCTCGTGACGCTCGGGGTCCTGCCACAGGCAACGGTGTACGGCGGCATCGGCAGCTTCGTCGACGACGACGGCTTCGTCGCCGGCCTCGCGAGCTTCGTCGCGACGTCGGTCGGCGCCCCCGGTCCGGTGGTCGGCGGCCTCACCACCTGGCTGGACTCGACCGAGACGATCCCGGCTTCGGCGCTGCCGAACAACGGCCCGGCACCGACGACGTTCCCGCCGGGCACGCGCTGGGGCGACGAGAAGGAGGTCACCCGCTTCGACCGCCTGCTGGGCACGTTCGTCGCGGGCGAGACCAACTTCAGCGACTGGTACTACCCGAGCTCCGGCCTCAGCACGACCGCCGGACTGGTCAGCCTCGACTCGACCCCGCTGTCGGTGGGCCGCGGCCGCCGCGACATCGAGAACCTGACGCAGGCGCCGGCGATCGACATCCCGGTGATCGGCTTCGGCGGCTCGAACGGGCTCGCGCCGGTCCCGGCGAGCTTCCGTGCCTTTGCGGACAGTATCGCGCCGTGCACGGCGCAGTCCTGCGACGGGATCACGCCGCGCGTCGTGGCCCCCGGTGTTCCGAGCGCGGCGTTCCCGACGTACGGCGGTCCGGACGGTGGCTACGAGGTGCACATCAGCGAGGGCTACGGCCACGTCGACGTGCTGACCGCGGAAGACGACGCGACCAACCAGGTGGTCGCGCCGCTCGCCGCCTTCGTCGCGCGCAACACGCAGTAGGAGGAGAGCGGCATGCCGCGTGCCTCGTGGAAGGGAACGGTGATCGCGGAGAGCACGGTCTTCGAGTCGGTCGAGGGCAACGTGTACTTTCCGCCCGGAGCGGTCCGGCGAGAGAACCTGCGCGACAGCAGCACGACGACCGTGTGCTCGTGGAAGGGTACCGCGCACTACTACGACGTCGTGGTCGGCGAGCAGGTCAACCGGGACGCGGCCTGGTACTACCCCGAGCCGAAGCCCGCGGCGAAGAACATCCAGGGACACATCGCGTTCTGGCGAGGCGTGACCGTCGAGGCGTGACCGTCGACGGGGCCACCGGCAGCTGACGCCGCCATCGCCCCGCCGACCGCGACGCGACGGCGACTCGCCGGGTGCCTCCGTCGGACGGCCGGCTCGAGGCCCGAGGATACGCGACGTCGCGCGGGCGGTGCCGCGTCGCTACGCTGGCAGCGTGCCGTCCCGTACGCTGCCGCCGCCCGCACGCTACTTCCTGGTCAGGGACACGCCGCTGCGCATGGAGGCGGGTCTCCTGCGCCACGGCACCGACCTCGGCAACGGCCCGGCAGACGCGCTTTTCTTCCAGCTCGACGACCAGCTCGAGCGCTACCGCGCGGCGAAGCGCGCGATCCCCGTGTCACGGCACGCGTTGCTTGCGCGCGACGCCGAGGAGCGCCGGATTCAGGCGGCGGCGCTCGACTGGCTGCGGGCCACGCTCGCGCGGGAGCACCCCACCCTGCTCCTGGAGCTCGGGCAGGACGCCGCGCACGCCGGCCTCACGGCGCTGGTCGAGCTGGTGCAGGAGGATCTGGTCGTGCTGCGCCGTCTCCCCGACGGCGGCAGCGCCGCGATCGCGGTCCTTGTCTCGTCGCCGAGCGGCTGGCGTCCGGAGCGCATCCACGGCGCGAGCTTCGGCACCATCCACGGCCCCGTACCCGACTTCGCCAAGCACCCGCAGGCCGAGCGCTCGATGGTCGATGCGATGGTCGAGCGCGGCCCGTACGTCCGCTTCGTGTGGACGGTGTCGGCGGACGACGCCCTCGACCACCACCCCGAGGAAGGCCACCGCGCGCCGTGGCGCGTGGACGAGCCCGGCTTCCTGCGCGTCGAGCGCCAGACCACGGTGCCGCTCCCGGGGCTCGGCGCCGCGATCTTCCTGATCCGGGTCTACCTCTACGCGTTCACCGACCTCAGCGCGGAGCAGCGCGCGACGCTCGCGCGCGCGCTCGAGGCCATGCCGCCGCACGTCGCCGCGTACAAGGGCATCGCGGACGTGACACCGGTCGTGCTCGAGGTGCTGCACCGCGCCTGACGTGGCCGCCGCCGCGCCCTACTTCTCGCCGACCACGTACACGAGCCAGCTGTACTGCTGCTCCACGTTCTCGAGCTCCACGTAGTCGCCGTCGCCGTAGATCATGTCGTCGTCGCTGCCGGCCGTGTCGCTCTCGTCGCACGTCGCCCAGAACACGCGGGCCTTCGAGTAGCCGCACTCGAGCAGCAGCTCGCGCAGCTCCGGAATCGTCCACAGCCGCCAGTCGTAGGTGAACGCACGGTCGATACGCGAGCCGTCGGGGAACCTGAAGTGGATGTGGCAGAGCGTCTCGTGCGTGATCGGGTCGTAGCGCTTCTGCTCCCACACGTAGGTGAAGCCGTTCAGCTCGCGCTCCTCCTTCACCACGTCGATCGCGCCGGTGCCGCCGTAGAGCTCGAGGAACAGGAGCCCGTCGTCGGCGAGGCCCGCGTGCGCGGCCTTCAGGTAGCGCTTCAGCTGCGCGCGCCGCTTGAAGACGCAGAAGCTGAAGTTCATCGCGCAGATCACGTCGGCGTTCGTGCGCCGCGCCGCGAGGACGTCGCCGTGCACGAGCTGCATGCGGCCGCGCAGCGCGCGCGCGTTGGGCTCGAGGTTCCGGCGTCGCGCCGCCGCGAGCGTCGGCTCGTCGAGGTCGACCCCGATCGCACGGCGGCCGGGGGCGCTCCGGCACCAGCACAGCGACAGCTTCGCCGTGCCGCAGAAGTCCTCGCGCAGGACCCGGGCCTCGCGTCCGCGGAGCCTGCGGTAGGTCTCCGCGAAGAACGCGACGTCGTCGTCCGGCCGCTGCACGGAGCTCTCGTACAGCGCGAACGGGTCGCGGCGCTCCGCCATCGTGGTGCCGCGCTTGCCCCGCGCGGCCAGCGGTGCGCGCCGGCTGCGGGTGTCGGTCGCTCCTGCCTTCGTCTTCGCCTTCGCCATCCGGTACCCGGACCGCCGTCGCAAGGACCGCCTCGTGCGGCGCGGCCGGCGGGTCCTCCTCCCGCGCGGTCCATACCAGCCGGAGGCGCAGCACTCCCGTCACATCAAGACGTCGGATGAACACGCCCGGAGCGTCTTCATCGCTTCGTGGTCGGCGAAGCCGGAACGGACGTCAGACCTCGTCGTGGCGGATGCACGACACGAGGTGGTCGTCGACCATGCCGGTCGCCTGCATGAGCGCGTAGCAGATGGTCGTGCCGACGAACTTGAAGCCGCGTGTCTTCAGGTCCCGGCTCATCGCGTCCGACTGCGGCGTCGACACCGGCACGTCGCGCACGCTGCGGAAGCGGCTCCGTACCGGCTGGCCGCCGACGAAGCTCCACAGGTAGGTCGCGAACGAGCCATGGTCCTCGCGCACGCGCAGGAACGCGCGCGCGTTGCCGGCCGTCGCCGCGACCTTCGCCCGATTGCGAATGATGCCGGGATCGGCGAGCAGCCGCGCCTCGTCGCGCGCGCCGTAGCGCGCGACGCGCTCGGGTCGAAGCCGTGCAGGGCACGGCGATACCCCTCGCGGCGTGCGAGGACTGTCGCCCAGCTGGGGCCCGCCTGCGCCCCCTCGAGAATCAGGAACTCGAACAGCCCGCGCTCGTCACGGAGCGGCACGCCCCACTCCTCGTCGTGGTAGGAGACCATGTGCGGCGCGCTGCCCGCCCACGGACAGCGCGTGCGGCCGTCGTCGGCCGCGGGTCGATGCTCGATGCGTCCCATCCGTCCACCTCCCGGAAACGCATGCGTCGCCGCAGCCGACACGGTGACGCAAGGTCCCGGGCGTGGAGCGGCTCGTCGGCGGCGCCGTCAGGCCGCGGAGGAAGCGCCCGCGACGCCATGCCTGTCGTCGGCGGGCACCGGGATGGCGAAGGTGAAGGCGCTGCCGCGGCCGAGCTCGCTCGCGACGGTGATCTCGCCGCCGAGCTGGTGGACCAGGCGCTGCACGATGTGCAGCCCGAGCCCGGCGCCGCGGTAGCTCCGCGCGTCGGAGCTGTCGATCTGACGGAACATGTCGAAGATGATCGGCAGGTGGTGCGACGCGATCCCGATGCCGGTGTCGCGGACGACGAAGCGTGCGGAGCGGCCCTCGCGTGTACAGCTCAGCACCACCTCGCCGCGCAGCGTGAACTTCAGAGCGTTTCCCACGAGGTTCTTGAGGATGGTGCGCAGCTTTCTGCGGTCGGTCGTGACGACCAGGCTCGCGGGCCCCTCCCAGCGCAGCGCCACGTCGTCGAGCCGCATCGCGGCTGCGAACTCGTTCGCCAGCTCGGCGAACACGGCTGGAACGTCCACCCGCTCCGGCACCGGCGGATCGCCACCCGCCTCGAGCCGGCCCAAGCTCAGCGTATCCTCGACCAGCTCGAGCAGCTCGAGCCCGGAACGCCGCACGCGTGCCAGGATCTCCGCCCAATCGGCCGGGACGGAGCTGTCGCTCAGCATCTCGGCATAGCCGAGGATCACGCTCACCGGCGTGCGCAGCTCGTGCGACATGGTCGAGACGAAGTCCGACTTGAGCCGGCTCGCCTCGCGCAGCTCGTCGAGCAGGCGGACGTTCTGCAGGGCGAGCGACGCCAGGTAGGCAGTCCCGAGCAGGATGCGCTTCTGCGGGTCCGAGAACGGCCGGCTGCCGTCGCGGTAGTGCGCGGTGATCACGCCGATCACTTCGTCACCGTGGCGCAGCGGCGCCAGCAGGGTTCGCGGGTAGCCGCGGCGCTCGCGCGGCGGGCCGAGCTCGGCAGGGCGCGCCACGGTGCCGTCGACCTCCACGACGCTCTCGTGCGCGAGGCGGCCGAGCAGCGGCCGCATGGCGCTCGCCGAAACGCGGAGGCTCTCGACGAACGGCAGATCCGCGGGGCGGTGCCCGAACGACGAGCTCACCGCGAAGGTGTCGTCGCCCGCGTCGTACAGAACGAGCGCCGTCTGGTCGCAGCTCAGCAGCTCGGCGACCAGCCCGCACAGGCCGCCCAGCACCCCCGAGGTTGCCTCGCTGCGGATCATCTCCTCGCCGACCCGCGCCAGCGCCGCCGACACCCTCGACTCGACCGCGAGCCGCTCCTCGGTGCGCCACCGCTCCGCCCAGTGCTGCTCGTGCTCGCGTGCGATCCAGACCGAGCCCAGCAGGACGATCGCCGAGGAGATCCAGAGGTAGAGCGGGTCCACCGGCACGTTCTCCGGCAGCGCGTGCGACGCGGCGGCGATCGACCCCCCCGCGCACGCGACGGAGAGCAGCTGCGGCGCCCCGCCCCACGGGACGAAGGTCGCCGTCGCCATCGACATCGCGAGCAGCAGCAGCACCGCCGCGAGTATCTCGCCGCGCACCACGGCCGAGAGAATGGTGGTGAGGTAGACGGCGCCGAGGACGGCGGCCGCCAGCCAGCGCAGCCGGGCGACGTCGGACTCGCGCGAGGTCGCGCGCAGCAGGAACACGAGCAGCGAGACCTGCACGAGCTTGATGGCGAGCAGCTCCACGACGCCGTCGCCCTGGACCGCGAGGTCGGACACGACGAACGCCACCATCCCGAGCGCGACGATGAGCGCGCCCGCGCGCAGGCGACGGGCGAGCAGTCCGATGCCGGACTCCATCCCCACCTGAGCGTCGTTCGAGACATCCCCGGACCCGGGCATCGATCCCTCCTACCGGCTATCCCGCGACTTGCGAAGAGAGCGGCACACGGCGGCGTTCGTCGGGTAACCTTCCAATTGACCTGCCCGAGCGGGCGCTCAGGCGGTCGCGCCCCCCGGCGCACGAGGCCGTCCAGGTCGAGCCCCGCGGGCAGCGTCCCGTAGACCCGCCCGTGGTCGCCGGCGAGGCGGGACGCGCAGAAGGCGTCCGCGACCGCCGGCGGCGCGTGCCGGACCAGCAGCGCGCCCTGCAGGGCGAGCGCCATCTGCTCGGTCACCCGGCGGGCGCGAAGCTCCAGGTCGGCTCCGTCGTGCAGCGCGTCCCGGACGGCGTCGATCGACGCGTCGAGCCGGCGGTCGCCGCCGCGCGCGCGCTCGAGCTCCGCGAGAAACGCCTCCACCGAGCCCGGCTCGCGGGCCATCGCGCGCAGCACGTCGAGGCAGATGACGTTGCCCGAGCCCTCCCAGATGCCGTTGAGCGGCGCCTCGCGGTAGAGGCGCGGGAGCAGGCTCTCCTCGACGTAGCCCGCCCCGCCGAGGCACTCGAGCGCCTCGACGACGTGCCCGGGCGCGCGCTTGTTGAGCCAGTACCTCGCCACGGCGGTCGCGATGCGGCAGAACGCCTGCGCCTCCTCGGCGCCGGTCGCGGCGTCGTCGAAGCCGCGCGAGATGCGCATCGCCAGCGCCGTCGCGGCCTCCGCCTCGACCACCAGGTCGCCCAGCACGTTGCGCATCAGCGGCTGCTCGACCAGGCGCCTCGCAAAGGCGGTCCGGTGCGCGACGTGGTGCGACGCCTGGATCACCGCCTGGCGCATGAACGACGCGGGCGCGGTCACGGTGTCGTTGCGGGTGTGGTGCACCATGTCGAGGATCGTACGCACGCCGCGCCCGTCCTCGCCGACCATACGCGCCCACGTGTCCTGGTACTCGATCTCCGACGACGCGTTGGAGTGGTTGCCGAGCTTGTCCTTCAGGCGCTGGACGAAGAGGCGGTTGCGCGTCCCGTCGGGGCGCCAGCGCGGCACGAGGAAGCACGAGAGTCCGCGCGCGGTGCTGGCGAGGGTGAGGAACGCATCGGACATCGGCGCCGAGCAGAACCACTTGTGGCCGGTGAGCAGGTACTCACTGCCCGGGCCGCCCGCGCCGACCGGGCGCGCGACCGTGCTGTTGGCGCGCACGTCGGAGCCGCCCTGCTTCTCGGTCATCGCCATGCCGAAGGTGGCACCGCTCTTCTCCTCGACCGGGATGCAGCGCGGATCGTACGACCGCGCCGTGACCTTCGGCTCCCACTCCGCCGCGATCTCAGGCTGCCGTCGCAGCGCCGGCACGACCGCGTACGTCATCGTCAGCGGGCAGCACACGCCCGCCTCGACCTGCGACAGCAGGTAGAGCATCACCGAGTGTGCGACGTGCGCCCCGGGCTGCGGGTCGCGCCAGGGCAGCGACGGCATGCCCTGCTCGACCGCGAGGCGCATCAGCTCGTGGTACGCGGGGTGGTACTCGACCTCGTCGACACGCTGCCCGTAGCGGTCGAAGATGCGCAACTCCGGCTTGAAGCGGTTCGCGCCGAAGCCGAGACGCTGCACGCGCTAGGCCCCCATGAGCGCGCCGAACGCGCGCAGCTCGCTCTCCGCCCAGCCCGCCCCTTCGCGCCGCACCGCCTCCACCAGCGCCGGGTCGGCGTCGAAGAGGTTGTAGTCCTCGAGCGGCGGCACCTGGTTCCCGACCTGGTGCGTGCCGAGGTCGGTGAGCGGCGCGCGCGCGGACATCAGGCATCGGCCTCGAGCGCGAAGTCGAGGTTCTCGTCGTCGCACGTCGCCGCGAGCTGGCTCCTGAGCTCCGACAGCACGATCTTCGACGGCACGTGCAGCTTCGCCTCGAGCACGAACAGCGGCGTGCCGCTCTCGGCGGCGTAGGTGACGCGGGACTCGAGCGAGGCGACGTTGACACCGCGGCTGGCGAGGATCGCCGCGATCGACTGCACGATCCCGGGACGGTCGGCCCCGCTCACCTGGATGCGATACGGCAGGAAGTCCGTCGGCGCCGCGACGCGGGTGGTCTCCTTGAGGATGCAGCGCAGCCTGGAGGCGGTCTCGAGCTGCGCGCCGATCTGCTTCACCCGCTCGATCGCGTCGGCGCCGCCCGAGATCAGCAGGATGATCGCGAACTCGCCGCCGAGCACGGCCATCCGGCTGTCCTCGAGGTTGGCGCCGGCCTCGCGGACCAGCGACGACATCTCGTTCACCAGCCCCGGCCGGTCCGGACCCACGGCGGTGAGAACGACGTAGCGGCGGTCTTGCGTCTGCATCTCGGCCCCTCCCCCGCATGCGATATGCCCCCGGAACCTGGACCTCAAGCCCGGGCGGCATCCCGCCGAAACGGCGTGTGAGGCGAGACGTGCACCGAATCGGAGATCCCTGGGGAGCCAGCGGCCTGCTGGACGCGATGCGACAACCGCTGCTCGTGCTCGACGACGGCCTGCGCATCGTCGAGGCGAACCGCTCCTTCGAAAGAGCGTTCGCCGCACCGGTCGCGATGCTGTGCGGAACGCCCGTGCAGCAGGTCGGCGAAGGACGCGTCGTCGCGGGCGGCCTGCTCGAGCGCCTCGAGCACCTCGCCACCGAAGGTCACGAGTTCGACTCCTTCCCGCTCGAGATCGATCTGGCCGGCGGCCGGCGGACCTTCCTCGTGGAGGGGCGCAGGCTGCCGCGCGGCGGCGGCATGCCGCTCGCGCTGCTGGGCTTCGCGGACGTCACCGAGCGTCGCAGGGCCGAGGCCGTGCTGCGCGAGAGCGAGGAGCGCTTCCGCAGCGCCTTCGACTTCGCCGCGATCGGCATGGCGCTGGTCGCGACCGATGGCCGATTCCTCAAGGTGAACCACGCGCTCTGCGAGATCGTCGGACGCGCGGAGACCGACCTGCTGCGCATCACCTTCCAGTCCATCACGCACCCCGAGGACCTCGCGACCGACGAGGAACAGGTGCAGCGCGTACTCACCGGTGAGGTACCGACCTACCAGATCGAGAAGCGCTACCTGCACGCGGACGGCCACGTGGTCTGGGTGCAGCTGAACGTCTCGCTGGTGCGCGACCTCTCCAGACACCCGCTGTACTTCGTGTCGCAGGTGCTCGACGTCACCGACCGCAAGCGGGTCGAGGGCGAGCTGCGCTGGGCACGCGACGAGGCGCTCCGCGCGTCGCGCCTCAAGTCCGAGTTCGTGGCCAACATGAGCCACGAGATCCGCACGCCGATGAACGGCGTGATCGGCATGAACACGCTGCTGCTCGAGACCGAGCTGACGCCCGAGCAGCACGATTTCGCGCAGACCGTGCAGGATTCGGCCAAGTCGCTGCTGCGCATCATCAACGACATCCTCGACTTCTCGAAGATCGAGGCCGGCAAGCTCGACCTCGAGACGATCGACCTCGGTGTCCGCGAGACCGTCGACGGCGCGATCCAGCTGCTCACGCCCAAGGCGCGCGAGAAGGGTCTCGAGCTCGCGACGAAGATCGACCCCGCGGTGTGCGAGACGGTGCGCGGCGACCCCGTCCGTCTGCGTCAGGTGCTGCTGAACCTGATGGGCAACGCGATCAAGTTCACCGACCAGGGCCGCGTGACCGTCCGTGTGTCGTGCTCGAGCGAGACCATCGACGAGCAGGTGCTGCGCTTCGAGATCGTCGACACCGGCGTCGGAATCCCCCGCGAGGCGAAGAAGCGTCTCTTTCTCGCCTTCAGCCAGGCCGACGGCTCGACGACACGACGCTACGGCGGCACCGGGCTCGGGCTCGCCATCTCGAAGCAGCTCACCGAGCTCATGGGCGGGCAGATCGGCGTCGAGAGCGAGCAGGGCCGCGGCAGCACGTTCTGGATCACGATCCGGGCACAGAAGGTCCGCCCCGCGCCCGAAGCCGCAGGCCCGCGACACCGCCGGGCCCTCGTCGTGGACGACAGCGCCACCGTCCGCACCGACCTGCTGTCGAAGCTCGAGGGCCTCGGCATCGACGCGAACGGCGTGCCGGACGGACCCACCGCGCTGGCGTGGCTCCGCAACGCGCACGCGGCAGGGCAACCGGTCGACGTCGTGCTGCTCGACCTGCAGATGCCCGGCATGAGCGGCCTCGAGCTCGCGCGCGAGATCCGCTGCGACGCGAGCCTGTCCACGCTGCCGCTGGTCATGGTCACCGGCTTCGCCGAGCGCTGCCACGAGGTCGAGGCGCGCGAGGCCGGCATCGCGGGCTACCTGACCAAGCCCGTCCGCCAGGCGGACCTCGGCGAGTGCGTGAACCGCGTGCTCGCGCGACAGGGCACGATCGCCGACGAGGCGCCCGAGACGCCGGTGCAGCGCGAGCGCGGCGCCACACGCGTGCTGGTCGCCGAGGACAACCCCGTCAATCAGAAGGTCGCTCTGCTCACGCTCGAACGCCTGGGCTACCAGGTGCGCGTGGTCGGCAACGGACTCGAGGCGATCGCGGCGCTGGAATCCGAGCTCTTCGACGTCGTCCTCATGGACTGCCAGATGCCGGGCATGGACGGCTTCGAGGCGACCAGCGAGGTCCGTCGCCGCGAGGGCACGTGGGCGCACCATCCGATCATCGCGATGACCGCGAGCGCCATGCAGGGCGATCGCGACCGCTGCTTCGTGGTGGGGATGGACGACTACGTCTCGAAGCCCGTGCAGCCCGCGGCGCTCGACCGCGTGCTGCAGCGCTGGCTCGACCGCCAGGACGTCGTGTTCGGCACCGACCGGGTGCTGCCGCCGGCCGAGATCGCCCCCGAGCGCGCCCGCTCAGCCAGCTGACCGGGCGCGCGCCGTGACCGGGCGTGCAGGCGCGAAGCCGGGAGGAGCCCGGGGCGGCTTCGCGCGCCGCCGGTTGACCGGGCACGCGCCGTGACCGAACATCGACGGGTGATGGCACGACCGCTCGTCGCAACGTCGCCCGCCGCGGGAAGGCTTGCCTGGTCGCGCGACGAGCTGCTCGCCGAGCACCCGTACGCGCGTCCGCACGAGGCCGCCGGGCGCCGCCTGCACGGCGGCTTCGACGCGCAGGGCGCGTACGTTCCGCCGCGCACCCTGCACCGCTGGCCGGCGATCCGCGCCTGGCAGGACGCGCTCGCGGCGCGCGACTTCCCGCTGATCGAGGCGACCACCCGGCTGCTGTCGGCCGGCTCGTACCCGACCGGCGAGCAGCAGAAGCTGCTGCTGCAGCACGGCCTCGGCGAGACCCTCTGGAACGCGCTCACCATCACCGGCGTCATCGAGGCGCGCGGGCGCCTGCTGATCGACCTGCCGGCGCCCGACTTCCAGAAGATCGTGCTCGAGGACCTGTCCGGCACCGCGACCGGGCACCTCGTGAAGGGACTCCTCACCGCGCACGGCATGGACGAGGGCGGCGATCCGCACACCGGGCTCGGCGCGCACGACGAGATGTGGTTCGCGATCCGCGACCTGGTCTTCGGCGCGGGCGCGTATCCGTTCCCCGAGGTGCCGGCGACCATCGCCCGACCCGAGGGCGGGCGCCTCGCGCCCGAGGTCCCGCTCGGCCACGAGCAGATGCTGTCGCTGCTGATGAACGTGCTGATGATCGAGATCCGCGCCGAGAACGGCTTCGCGTTCACGCAGCGCCTGCTCGCCGACCCCGAGCTGTTCGCCGACCGCCGCGACGCCGCACGCCTCGGCCACGAGCTGGTCGAGCGCATCCGCACCGACGAGGCGGTCCACGTGGCGTACCTGCAGCTGGTGCTGTCCGAGCTGCGCAGCTTCACCATCGTCGCGAAGGACGGCCGCCACGTCCCCGGCCGGGAGATCATCGACCCGATGTGGGCGACCCTCGTGCAGTGGCACGCGGTCGAGAACCCGCGACTCGCGCGCGCACAGCTGCGTGACGTGCTGCACGCGCGCATCCGCGCGCACGCCGACGGCGAGCGGCTGGTCGCGGCGTTCGAAGCGCTCGGTTAGGCCGTTTCACGGTCGCTCGCCGCTCGCTCGAGAGCCGCAGACGAGGGTGGTTGGCACGCCGGAGCCGCGGGCGTATGGTCGAGCCTCCGCAGCCACTTCACCGGCATTTCTCGCACCGCCAGAGACTTCGGGTCCGCCACCCGCACCACGACGTGCAGCGAGGGAGAACGAGCCATGGCCGAGAGCGTGTACAAGGTGATCGATCCGGTCGGCACCAGCACCGAGTCGTGGGAGCGTGCCGCCGCCGCGGCGGTCGAGAAGGCGTCGAAGTCGCTACGCGACTTGCGCATCGCCGAGGTCTCGCAGCTCGACCTGCAGCTCGAGGACGGCGCGGTGCGTGCCTACCGGGCGAAGGTGAAGGTCTCGTTCAAGTACGAGGACTGACGTCCGCACCGGCTTCGCCCGCCGAAGGATGAAGCTGGTGCGGCGCTCCATCCGACGCCCGCACCGGCTTCGTCGGCACGAAGGATGGGCCAGGTGCGGCGCCCCTTCCGACGCCGCTCAGCCGAGCGCGGCGCGCGAGAAGGGCAGCACGAAGACCCAGACCGCGACGGCGAACGCCGCACTGCCGCCGATCACGAACAGGTGGAAGACCTCGTGGTAGCCGAACACCTGCGGGCACGGGTCCGGCCGCTGCAAGGCGTAGATCACCGCACCAACGGTGTAGAGCACACCGCCGCCGAGCAGCAGCCCGACCGCCGGCGGTGGCAGGTGGGCCGCGAACGACGGCAGCAGCACGACGCCGATCCAGCCCATGCCGACGTAGAGGCTCGCGGTGAGCCAGCGCGGCAGGTGGTCGGTGAAGACGGACAGCACGACCCCCGCGCCCGCGATGCTCCACATCACGGTCAGCATCGTCGTGCGGAACGACCCGTCGAGGACGTTGACGCACAAGGGCGTGAAGGTGCCGGCGATCAGCACGTAGATGTTGGCGTGGTCGAGCGCGCGCAGGATGCGCTCGGTGCGCGGCTGCCAGCGCCCGATGTGGTAGGTCGCGCTGACCGCGTACAGCAGGATCATGCTGACGCCGAAGACCAGCATCGACAGCGCACGCGGGCGATCGTCGCCGCACAGGGCGTAGAGCGTGACGGTCGTCACCAGCGCCGCCACGGCCGCCCCGGCGTGGGACCAGCCCCGCAGCAGGGGCTTCGGCATGCGATCGGCGGCGATCCGGCTCGAGTGCTTCATGCGCGACGCACACGTCCACCGTCGCGGATCGTGTTCCAGGAGAGATACCTGCCTGCCGCGCACAAGTCGATCCCGTCTTACGGAGCCTCCGGGCGATGACACCGGCCGGGCCTTCGTTCCGGCGCGCGACCTGTGGTAGCGTCGCCGGTCGACGGCCTCAGCTTCGCCGATCCGCGAGCGATCCCACGGAGGACGGGCATGAAGACGAACCTCGGACGGCACTCGGACACGATCTACGCGCTGCTGCGCATCGTCGTGGGCTTCTTCTTCGCCTGCCACGGCGCGCAGAAGGTGCTCGGGCTGTTCGGCGGTCCACCCGCCGAGGCGCCGGCGTTCGTCGTGTGGACGGCGGGCGGCATCGAGCTCGTCGCCGGCGTGCTGATCATGATCGGCCTCTTCACCAGCTGGGCTGCGTTCCTGTCGAGCGGAACGATGGCGTTCGCCTACTTCCTCGCGCACCTGTCGAAGGGCCTGCTGCCGATCCAGAACCACGGCGAGCTGGCCGCGGTCTACGCGTTCGTGTTCCTGTACATCGCGGCGCGCGGCTCGGGGCCGCTGGCGGTGCAGCCGGACTGACGTCCGCACCGGCTTCGCCGGCCACGAAGGATGGGACCCGGCACGGCGTTCCACCTGACGGCCTCCGGGGTCGATCGTATCGGACCTGGTCGTCCAAGACCGCGGGCGATCCCCTACCTCGACACGAGCGCCCTGGTGAAGCTCCACACCGCTGAGCACGGAACCGACGTCGCAGCATCGGTCGACCGGCTCGACGCCGACTGGGCACGCTGCGGGGACGCGCGGAGGATCGCTCTCCGGGCTATCCTCCGAACCACAGCGGGGGTGGTGAGGAGGTCTTGCTGCTCGAGCGTAGGAGGCCGGAGCTGCTGCCGACACCAGACGCGCGCGGAACGCCGGGGCGAAGGGCATGACGCCGCACCGCAAACATCTGCGCTCGTACGTTCCGACAAACCAGGCGAGCGGTCGCCAGTCAGCGGCGTCGCTCGTGGGAGGAACGATGCGCACGACTGCCGTCCGATGGACCTCGACCGCGATCCTGGTCACGCTCGCGCTCACGACGCAGCTCGTCGTCGCGGCGCGGGCAAAATCGCTCTGCACGCCCGGCCCGAACACCAAGTGCCGCACCGTCGTGCTCGAGAACAACTGCACGCAGGATCTGTGGGTCGGCGCGATGGGCAACCAGGCGGGCTGCACGACGCAGGCGGACTGCACCGGACCGTCGTCCACGTGCAACGGTGGCGTCTGCACGTGTGTGTCGAACGCCAACTGACTGTCCGCACGGGCTGGTCTGTGACGACACCAGCATCTGTCGCTTCGAGGCGCCCCTGGGCGGCGGCGTGGCACTCCCAGCGACGAGCGGGGTGAACACGATCACGCTCGAGCTGCCGAACCGGAGCTCGGGCAACCAGTCGGTGTCATGGGGCGGACGCTTCTGGGCACGCACCGGCTGTCCCGACTTCGGCAGCTGCACCACGCCCGGCAACGCCTGCACCTCGAGCTCCGAGTGCTGCACCAACGCGGGCTGCGGCGGCCTCTACACCTGCCAGAGCGCCACCGACTGCAACGTCTTCAACTGCACGACCGACGCCGAGTGTCCGGGCGGCGCGACCTGCAACACCGACCTCGGCCAGTGCAACGCGTGTCCCGGCTCCGGCAAGTGCGTCTGCGAGGCCGACACCGACTGCCGCGACGGCGGCCTATGCGTGAGCGGCGTTGTGCACCGGACAGTGCGGTGAGGGCGGCGTCGCGTGCCAGACCGGCGACTGCAAGTCGCAGCTCGAGTGCGGCGCCGGGGTCAGCGGTCAAGCACCGACGACGCTCGCCGAGTTCGCGCTTCCCTCGGGTGCCGCCAACTACGACACCTACGACGTGAGCCAGGTGAACGGCTTCAACGTCCCGATCATGATCGCGCCGACCGGCACGCAGAAGGCGGCGCCGGTCGGGTTCGGCAATCTGCAGCCGTGGTGCGGCCTGCCGGGCTGCGCGAGCGCGACCGGCTGCCCCGGCCAGGCCGACGCATGCGACTTCACCAGCGAGTTCCCGAGCTGCCTGTGCGACTGGACCCTGAGCGCCAGCACCTGCCCTGATCCGCTGCGCGCGGTGTGGCCGATGCCCGCTTGCGAGACCGACGCCGACTGCGACGGCAGCGCCGGCTCGTGCGATACCAGCACGGTGCCGAGCACGTGCGTCTGCAGGAAGGACGACGACTGCCCGGGCTCGTATACCTGCGGCGTCAACGTGAACGTCGACGGCAAGAAGAGAATCTGCAGCAGCTATACCGGCTGCGTCGATGCCGACGAAGCCTGCACCGCCGACACGCGCCTCGAGGGCCGCTTCGGCGGCAAGGTGTTCAGCTGCAAGCGCTTCAAGACGCTCTACGACTGCACCGGAGCGCACACCGGTTCGTGCTACACGCTCGGCGCGTCGGACCAGTGCTGCGGCTGCCCGAGCTGGTCGAAGGGCGGCAACGCCGGACAGTTCCCGATCACGAACGGCTGCCAGCAGAGCAATCAGAAGTGGGCGAGCAAGGTCGACCCGTTCGTCGGGGCCTTCAAGAGCATCTGCCCGACGGCGTACAGCTTCCAGTTCGACGACCCGACCAGCACCTTCAACTGCGACGGTCCGGCGCGCAGCCCGCTCGGCTACACGGTCACCTTCTGACCGACGGGCTCGCCCGGCGCCGCGAGCTGACACGAAGACCGGCGCCGTCGCAGCCCAGGAGCAGGGTGCTGCTGGTTCACTCGCCGCCGCGGAGCTTCCTGGTCGTGTCGTAGATCCACAGGCCGCAGCCCGTGTTCACGGCCGGTGCGTTGAGGGTGCAGTCGCTGCCGCCGCCAGTGGCACCGCCCGAGTGATCCTCGCAGAACGCGATTCGTCCGGGGCCGATGGCCAGGCCCTCGTACTGGGTGCCGCGCGGTTCGCTCAGGGTGTACTTCTGCACGACCGCGCCGAGCGTTCGATCGAGGACGCAAACGTCGTCGGCGACCGTGTCGGCATCGTCGAGGACGTAGACGAGATCGGTATCCCAGTCGTAGGTCAGGGCGACCGATTCCGTCCATGGTGCGCAGCCGGCCGGAACGGTGAGCAGTGACACGCACACGGCGCTGCACTCGGCGGTGGCGTCGGAGGTGCTGGCCGCCGCGACCTGGGTCGGACAGCTCGCCGGAACGCAGAATTTTCCGATTGGCCCGCCTCCGGTCTGCTTGCCGACGTAGAAGTAGCCGCCGTAGAGACACGACGAGCCGCCGCACGTCGTGCAGGTCGGGTCGGGAACGAAGACCAGGCCCTCGGTGCTGCCCGCGAAGCTGGTCGCCCCGCAAGCGGGCAGCGTCACGGTGCGCAGGCGGTTGAACGTCGTGGGCGTCCCATCGAAGATCTGCGCGCCGTCGTACTCACAGATCTGGCCGGTGGCTTCCTCCTGAACCCAGACCTTGCTGGCATCGGCGCCCGACTTGGCGACGAAGGTGATCCCTTCGTGGTCGGACGCACTCGTGCCGCAGAAGAACGCGCCGGTGCCGGTCGCGCCGCCCCCGCTCTGGTCGTAGAAGCGGAATTCGTCCTGGTCGGTCACCAGCCATCGGGCGAACTGCCAGGAGTACTCGATCGAGCTGCAATCCTTGACGAGAGTGCCGCCCTCGGCGTGCACCACCGCCGCACCGTTGCGGTTGGTGGTGGGCCGCTGGACGGCGTCATAGGCGCCGGCCGAGGTGGCGAGGGTGAGCAGGGTCACGAGAGCGAGACGGCGCATCGCTCAGTCCTCGGTCCACTCGATGTACGCCGCGAGCTCGCTGGGTGCGCCAGACAAGGCTTGTGTCTTGACGAACACCCAGGAGTTGGCCGGGATGCTCTTGCCGGCGACGGCGAGCGTGCCGTCGGTGCCGGTCGTCGAGCTCGAGCAGAGCAAGTTCGAGGACAGGACCGCGGTGCCCGCCGCCGAGCGGTCGGTTGCGTGGAAGACGTTGAACGTGACCGAGGTGGCGCCCTTGATGACACCGCGCACCTGCTCCACCGTCACGGCGCGGTCGACGAAGAACGCCACCACGTTCTCCGCACTGGTCGGGAAGGCGATCACGACGGTCTTCGAGAGGATGGCGATCCCCTCGAGGCCCTGTGGCCCGGGGGGCCCTTGCGCTCCTTGCGGTCCGGTCGACCCCTGTGCGCCGTCGGAGCCTGACGGTCCAACAGAGCCCTGCGGTCCGACCGCCCCCTGCGCTCCCGTCGCTCCCTGTGGGCCAGTGTCGCCCTGTGGGCCGGTGGGACCCTGTGGGCCGGTGGGACCCTGTGGCCCCGCTAGCCCGACCGCCCCCGAGCGAAGGCCGACGACGCAGCCCTTGAGGAAACCGCAGGTGAACGCACCATCGTCGTCGCTGATCTGCAGCTTGCAGTCCGCCGGCGGCGTGCGCGCCTCCAGGGAGCCCGGAGCGTCGAGCGTGCAATTCTTGGCCGTGCCGGCGGACACGCACGTCCCGGCATTGAACACCGGCACGAAGGAGCCGTTGGCGTCGACGTCCTGGTTGAGCGTTCCGGCGACGCCGGTCACGTCGATGGAGATCTCCCCGGTCTGCGTGGATGCCTTGACCTTGCACTTCGTGATCAGTGCATTCGACGGGGCCGGTAGCAGCACGACTCCCAACCCGAGGACGATCAAGCGCAGAAGCGTCAGCATGTGGGCTCCTTGAATCAAGCGCTGGCAACAGGGGGCAGGTCGCAGGCTTGCCCACAAAGGGTCTTTACTTGTCAACCGGATTTTTCCGAACGGACGGGATGGTAGTCCGAGTGAGCCTGGAAACGTGGGGGTTGGGCCTGCGACGCGGAGGACGCACACGACGACGCTCGCGTTGTCGGTGCCGCCGTTCGCCAGCGCGCGTCGCAGGAGCTCTTCGCCGATCGCCTCGGCGGAACTGCTTCCGAGCACCTCGGCGATGTGCTCCGGGGGTACGAGGCCGGTCACGCCGTCGCTGCGTGCCGGCTCGTGAGCCCCTGACGCACCGATTCGACGCGAGCCTCGGTCCCCGCTGTCGAGCACGTGCTGCCGGCCGCGCTCGCGGCGCTGCAGCCCGCGACCGCCGGCGGCGACGCGATCCATGGGGTGGCGGCCGAAGACCTCTGCGTTGGCGTCGACACGCGGTATCCGATCGAATCCCATCGTGGCGATGCGAACGGACCTCGAACGGGCGGCGGAAACGCTGCGCGAGGTGCGGCGGGCGGCGGGCCTGCCGCTGCGTGCCGCGGCCGAGCGGGCGCGAACGTCGCACGCGACGCTCGCCGCGTACGAGGCCGGACGAAAGTCGCCTACGCTGGTGACGTTCGTGCGGATCCTGCGCGCGCACGGCTTCGCCGCGGATCTCGCGCTGTCGCCGAGGATCCGCGAGCGCAACAGGGTCGCGCGAGGCGAGGAGCTGTCCGAGGTGCTGCGGCTCGCGGAGCAGTTTCCTTCGCGTTCGCGCAAGGCCCTGCCGCCCTCGCCGTTCACGATCCGATGAGCACGATCGTCCGCAGGATCGTCGCGGTCCACCGCGCGCTCGACAAGGCCGGGCTGCCGCACGCGTTCGGCGGTGCACCGGCGCTTGCCTGGTGTATCGAGCAGGCGCGCGGCACGATCGACGTCGACGTCAACGTGTTCGTCGATGCGAGCGAAAGCCGGCGGGTCGCGAGCGCCTTGCCGCGGGCCGTCGTCCGTTCCTAGGAACAGCTCGCGGCCCTCGAACGCGACGGCCAGGTGCGCCTGTGGTGGGATCGCACGCCGGTGGACGTCTTCCTCGACACCGCACCGTTCCACCGTCAGGTCGTCGGCCGCTGCCGGCGTGAGGCGTTCGGCGGCACCGAAGTGCCCTTCCTGTCCTGCCTCGACATCGCAGTGTTCAAGGCCTTCTTCAATCGTACGAAGGACTGGGCCGACCTCGAGGAGATGCAGGCCGCGGGCACGCTCGACGTCCCGGCGGTGACGGCGATCCTGATCGAGTATCTCGGAGCGGCGGACGAGCGCGTCGGGAAGCTCGCCGCGACGCGGATGCGATAGCGTCCGGTGCGACGGGACGGACAACCACCGCCCAACTTCCGATCGGCAGCCGTCCCGAGAGCCTCCGGCACCCGCGTCACCCCAGTCCAACGGCGGCTCGCGATAGCGGGTGGCGGCCGCGCGGGCTGCGGTGGCGCGATCGATGTCGGCAACCCGAGGTGGCGGAAGATCCGCGGATCGCCTCCGGGTCGTCGATCGCCGCCTTCAGTGGCCGACCTTGTCCTCGATCTTCCGCACGCGCCCCTTCAGGTCCTCGACATCCCGCTCGAGGACGTCGACGTGGTGGGCGTGAAAGCGCTTGTGGCGAGCCTGATCGAGCGCGATCTGACGCATGAACTGGCCGAGGTCGGACAGGCCCTGCTCGGTTCGTCCGAGACGATGGTCCATGGACTCGAGGCGCTCGTCCATGGAGCCGAGGCGCTCGTCCATGGAGCCGAGGCGCTCGTCCATGGAGCCGAGGCGCTCGTCCATGGAGCCGAGGCGCGACTCGACCGCCGCCAGGCGTCGGTTCGTCTGCCGCGCCTCGTCGCGGATCTCGCACAGGATCTCGACCGTCAGATCGCTCGTCGTCATGACAGGCAGGATAGACCCCGGGGCGAGCCTGCGACAAGTACACGGATGACAAGCGCCGTCGGCTGGGGATTCTCAGCAGGATTCCCCCGTCGATTCTCACGAGCATTCCACCCCGGGGCAGCGATCCCGATCCTGCGTGACGTGTTAGCGGTTGAGCCTTCTCCTCTTCGGTTTCGTCTTCTCTCCTGACGCAGGCGGCGTGTCCAGGGTCGGCTTCTGGCGCGTGCGGTAGCTCTCGCCGTCGATGACCAGGTCGTAGGTGTTGTTGACGAAGCGGTCGATGGCGGACTGCGCGCGCAGCGGATCGGCGAAAGTCGCGAGCCACTCGTCGGGGCCTCGATTGGAGGTGACGATGATCGATCCCGAGCGGTGCCGCTCGTTCAGGATCTCGTAGGTGTCGCGGCTCTCGGTCGGGTCGAGCGAGTCGAGGCCGAAGTCGTCGACGATCAGCAGGTCGACGGCGATGAGGCGGCGCAGCTCCTGCTCGTAGGTGTGGTCGAGGCGCGCGTGGCGGAGCGCCTTGAGCATCTTGTCGGCGGCGACGCACAGCACGCTCGCGCCCTTGCGGCAGGCGATCCAGCCGAGCGCGTGCGCCAGGAAGGTCTTGCCGACGCCGACGGGGCCGACGATCGCGACGTGCGCGTGCGCGTCGACGAAGCGCAGCGACGCGAGCTCGTTCCACGGCGCTCGGTCGTAGGTGACCTTGGCAGTTGCGTCCCACTGTTCGAGCGTCATGGCGGGATCGAGGTGCGCCTGGGCGGCGCGGATCGAGACGGCGGCGGTGTCGCGCCGTGCGACCTCGTCGGACAGCACGACCAGGAGGAAGTCCTGATGGGTCATCGCCTGCTGGCGGGCGAGCGTAAGGCGCTCGGGCAGCGTGTCGAGCAGGCGACCGAGCTTCAAGCGGCGCAGCGTCGCCTTGAGATCGGCGGTGATCACCTCGCTGGTCATCGCTCGCCTCCACCATCGGCCGGTACGAGCGGCAGCGGGCGCTGCAGGGCGTAGTCCGTGGCCGGACGCAGGAAGCGTGCGATCGCGATCACGCGGCCGGGTGGTGGCTTCGGTGGCTCGCTCGTCGCGAGTGCGAGCATGCGGCGGAGCCGGGTGACGTCAAGCAGGTCGACTTCGAGCGCAATGCGACAGGTGTCCTCGACGCGCTCGGCACCGTACAGCTTGACCAGTCCGAGCAGCGCGTAGACACGACGCATGCGCGTCCAGGGCAGCGGGACGTCGAGCAGCGCCCGGGCGTAGCGGCCGATCGCCTCGCCGTGGCGCTGTGCCTCGCGCTCCAGGAAGGCGACGTCGCGCAGTGCGTACGCGCTCCTCTCGGCCGGGAAGTCCGCCGGATCGGTCGAGCGGCCGCCCGGAGGCTTCCTCGGGTGCGTCTTCACGATCTGCGCGCCGTCGAAGAAGCGGACGGTGCTGCGATCGGCGCGCGCACGCAGTGTGCGGCCGACGAAGTGGACCGGCAGCGAGTAGAGCGCCTTCTGGACCTGCGCGTGCTGGTCGCGCGCGACCTTCGGATCGCTCCACAGCGGCACGTCGTACGGTCCGGTCGGTGCGGGCAGCAGCACCGCGCGCTCCTCGGCGTCGAAGTACTCGCGCGGCAGCCGCTGCGTGCGCGCATGCCGACGCATCCCGGCCTCGTCGTGGCACCAGACCACGGCACGGACACGTGCCTCGTCGAGTGTGCGCAGCGTCTCGCCGCCGAAGCAGTCGTCGCGCACGAAAGGCACGGTCCTCTCGACGCGCGCCTTGTCGGTCGGCCGCCGCGCCCGCGTCGCGTCGATCACGAAGCCGCGCACCTGGGCATACTCCAGGAAGCCGACCGCGATCTGCGGCTTGAGCGGGTCCGCACGGTTCACGATCGTCTTGGTGTTGTCCGGGACCACGACCTTGAAGACGCCGCCGTAGAAGCGCCACGCCGCCTCACACGCCTCGATCGCCGTCGCGGTCGTCTCGGCGAAGCACGGGTAGACGAAGCGGTAGCGCGATACCCCCGGCGTGAAGATCCATGCTCGGAAGCGCCGACGCCGACCGCGCGCGTCGGGCTCGAGCAGCGTCATCCAGCCCGTGTCGAGGTAGATCTCCTCGCCCGGCTCGCCGTCGGCGACCGGCATCGTCGTCCGCGTGCGTCCGAAGCCCAGCTCGGACGCCGCGAAGCGGTACAGCGTCGCCGGCGCGATCCTGACGCCCTTGCGGATCAGCAGCCGCCGGACCTTCGACAGCCGCACGCGCGAGCGCAGCTTCTCGGCGATGAAGTCGCGCTGCGCGACGCACAGCGCCCACGCGTCGCCGTGCTCGCGCTCGGGGACCGTGCCCAGCCTCGTCACGACCTCGGTGACGCGCTCGGCGGTCAGCGCCGCCACTCCTTGGTCGGGCGCGAGGCCGCACGACGCGGCCGCCTTCGCGTAGCGGCGCACGGTCTTGGGGTCGAGCCCCACGCGCCTGGCGATGCGCTTGATCGGCACCCCGGCGATCCACTGCCGCAGTACCTCCTCGATCTCGATCACGGTGACCTCCCGGTACGCCATCGCCCCCTCCCGCGCCGCGATTGGCGGCCCGACGGGGGCGTAGCGGTGAGGTCACGCAGGGGGGAAAGGTGCTGAGAATCTCACCTGCTCAAGTGGGGAATGCTGGTGAGAAAATCCGGCCGGAAGGGGGGAATGGTGCTGAGAATCGACAGCCCTCTCCTGGCGGCTGTCCAACACGCTGGACGCGGACTTCTGCGTAGAAGCGCTCCGAGAGGTGCTCAGCCGCTTCCCCACGCCCAAGATCTTCAACACCGACCAGGGCTCGCAGTTCACCTCGGAGGACTTCACCGGCGTCCTGCTCGACCGAGGCATCAAGATCAGCATGGACGGCAAGGGCCGCTTCCTCGACAACATCTTCGCGGAACGCCCCTGGCGTTCACTGAAGTACGAGGAGGTCTACCTGAAGGCCTACGACTCGCTGACGCAGGCCCGCGCCGGACTCGGCGCGTACTTCGAGTTCTTCAACCACGACCGACCGCACAGCGCCTTGGGCCGCCAGACTCCGGCTGCATTCTACGATTCCACGGCCGCAGTCGCGGCATGATCACCGCGATCACGACCCGGAAATCAGCCGTCAATTATTGAAAGAAGACTCGCAGAACGCTGTGAGCGAACAACCAGCAGGCTCCACCTTGGCGAGGCCCGATACTGGTCTGAAAGATGGGGTCCACCTCACGGATCGCGATCGAGCGGCGTACCCGTCGATCGACTACTGGTTGTAGCGCGGGTCGAGATCGCTCCACTTCGCCCGATACTTGCCGTACCGTGCGGGCGCGTTAGCGGAGTCGAGCCACGCTCACGGCGTCCGATGAGTGGGCATATGTACAAATCGCGGCTTTGTGCTTCCTCGCCGCCGGCAACACCGTGGTCGACGCGCTGCTGAGCGTCGCGCCGCGCGCGCGCGGCGTCGACCTGTCGTTCGCCGACGGCAAGCGGCTGATGCTCATGACCGCGCACCGGCGGGAGAACTTCGGTGCGCCGATGGAGGAGGTGTTCGTCGCCGTGCGCGAGCTCGCCGATCGCTTTGCCGACCTCGCGGTGCTCTACCCGGTGCACCCCAACCCGAACGTGAAGGAGCCCGCCGAGCGCATCCTCGGCGGACACCCGCGCATCCGTCTCGTGGCGCCGCTCGACTACGAGCCGTTCGTCGCCGCGATGTCGGCGTCGTACCTGGTGCTGACCGACTCTGGCGGCGTGCAGGAGGAGGCGCCGGCGCTGGGCAAGCCGGTGCTGGTGCTGCGCAACGAGACCGAGCGCCCCGAGGCGGTCGACGCCGGCGTCGTGCGGCTCGTCGGCCCGGTCCGCGAGCGCATCGTCGGCGCGGTCGCGGAGCTGCTCACGGACGCGAACGCGTACCGCGCGATGGCGCGCGGCGTCTCGCCGTACGGCGACGGCCACGCGGCGGGACGCATCGTCGACGTCTTGCGCGGCGATCTGCGCTGACGTCCGATCGCGCCGGGCCGGCGGCACGGCCGGTGCGATCGGACGTCGATTGTACCGGACGCCGGTAACGCCTTCCGAAGGACGCCCTGCCGCCGTCGCCGGCGTGCGCGAATGCGCGCCGATCCGTCGCGAGGGTCTGGAAGGATTCCTGCAAGGAGCGCTCGTGCGGGTGCGATCCGGGCGCGCGCGCGTCGGCCGCGGCGGGAGAGCCGCGCCGCGACATCGCCCGCGGGAGGAACCGTGATGCAGGATGCAACGACCTTCGTCCGGCCGGCGGCGCACCACGCCCGTCCGGCGCTCGTGGCGGCGCTCGCGCTGCTCGCCTTCGCCCTGGCCGCCGCCATGCCGCGCGCCGCCTGCGCGCAGAGCGACGCCGGGGTGCAAGTCACCCCCGACACGAACCGGGTGCTGGTGAGCAAGGACGTCGGCGACGAGCGCTGGGCGATCGCGCGCAACGACGACGGCACCGTCACCGGCAACGTCTTCCGCAGCGACGGTGGAGATCCGTCCTTCGTCTGGTGCGAGCAGACCGGTGGCGACGACGACTTCTTCGACGACTTCCTCGATTTCCTCGACGACCTGATCGGCAACGACGACGATGACGACGGCAACGACGACCAGCTTCAGTACAGCTGCTTCGGCGCCGACCGCTGCGACGACGCGCCGTGCACCGCCGACGAGTGGTCGTCCATCGCGGACGTCTCGCTGCCCGAGTCGTTCTTCCGACCGTAGATCGGGCCGGACCGTGGGGCGGGGAGGCCGGCCGCGACGCGGCGCGTGACGCCGGAGTGGACCGGCGGCCGCCTGCCGCCTACAGTCCGGTCCCATGATCGATCGAGACGCAGTCGCCAGGTTCCAGTTCGCCGGCCAGGATCTCCCCTGGCTCCTCGACCTCTGGGCGTGCACCCAGCCCGACCGTCCGCTCCTGATCTGGGAGCCGAAGGGCGGCAAGGAGCGCGTCTGGACGTACCGCGAGTTCAACGACGAGGTCGCGGTCATCGCGGCGGGCCTGCACGCGCGCGGCGTGAAGAAGGGCGACAAGGTCCTGATCCACTCCGAGAACTGCCCGGAGATGGTGCTCGCCTGG
>Ga0194128_10001175_pt1 | contig 46340 bp, 37 predicted proteins | sample TA2KigCa65mmetaG_FD_148650 | JGI IMG/M metagenome (GOLD analysis project Ga0194128, IMG submission 148650) | Freshwater microbial communities from Lake Tanganyika, Tanzania - TA2015037 Kigoma Deep Cast 65m | ecosystem: Environmental > Aquatic > Freshwater > Lake | place: Tanzania: Lake...
ATGCCACGACGCTCGACACCGCCATGGGCACGGCGCTCAACAGCCCGATTCCCGTGACCGGCATTCCGCTCACGCTCTCCGCGGCGCCGTTCAAGGGACCGGCGCCCAACGCCGTGGTGGCGCTGGCCCTCGAGATGCGCGCCGATGCGTTCCGCTTCACCGAGAAGAACGGCACCTTCCTCGACCGGGTCCAGGTGGCGTTCTCCGCGGTCGACGCCGGCGGCACCATCCGGCCGGGGAACAAGCACGTGCTCACCATGGAGATGAGTGCGGCCACGGCCGCCACGGCCCGCGAGCGCGGTTTCCGGGTGGTGTCGGAGATCGCGCTGCCGCCCGGGCGCTATCAGGTGCGGGCGTCGGCAGCCGAGGAGGGCGCCAACCGATCGGGAAGCGTCTTCCACGACCTCGAGGTGCCGGACTTCTACAAGGCGCCGTTCGCGATGAGCGGGATCGCGCTGGCGTCGGCGTCGACGTCGGCCACCCCGACCGTGCGGCCGAGCGAGACGCTCCGCGACGTGCTGCCGGGCCCGTTCGCCACCGGGCGCGAGTTCCCCCGCGACGACCAGGTCGCGCTCTTTGCCGAGTTCTATGAGAACCTGCCGAACGCCACGCCGCACACGATCGAGCTGTCCACGACGGTGCGGGCCGAGGACGGGCGGGTGATCTTCGAGAACCGGGAGCAGCGATCCTCGGCCGACCTGCAGGGCAAGAGCGGCGGCTACGGCTACGCCGTGCGCATCCCGCTCACCGAGTTCGCGCCCGGCACGTATGTCATCCGGATGGAAGGGCGGTCGGTCAACAACGCCACCGCCGGTCGCGAGGTGCTCATCCGCGTCCGCTAGCGCGCTTGGCGGTTGTCTGTAGCGCGGATTGCCACAGCTGGGACGTCTGCCCCCCGCAGGACTGCCAAGCGCACTCGGAGCTCCCACGAGTGCGTGGCAGTCTCGTTGCATCGACGTGCGACGTGCCCCGCGCGGCCAGCTCGACCGGACTCTCGTCCCGCGCCGCCGCCGCGCTCGCCTACAGCGGCTGGTGGGTCACGGGCGCCATCGTGTGGTTCGTCGAGCGCCGCGACGCGTTCGTCCGCTTCCACGCCGCGCAGGCGGTCGTCGTGTTCGGGCTCGCGGCGCTCCTCGTGCTCGTCTTCGGCGCGCTCGCGCTGGCCTCGCTCGCCTGGCTGCCGGCGACGTTCGGGGTGTTCCCCGGCGCGGCGGCACTGACGTGGGCGGCCGGCATCGTGCTGTGGGGGATGGCGATGTGGAAGGCGGCCGGCGGCGAGACGTGGCGTCTGCCCCTCACCGCCGGCTGGGCGGAGCGCCTGAGCGGGGGCCGCGCGGGCGGCCCCCACCCGACGACTACAGCTTCGGCACCAGGGTCGGCTTGATCTCGCCGTTGGCGTGCGAGAACTGCCACTGGTTCCGGTTCATCCGCGGATCGAGCGGCGTCTCCAGCGTGACCGTGATGACCTCGCCCGGCTGCAGCGGCCGCGGGTGGCGGTAGCTGTCGCTCGGCAGCGGGTTGCCCCCCTTGTCGTACCAGAAGTCGTCGACCTTGAGGCCGGCGATCGGGGCGGTCGCCATGTTCTGGACCCGCATCGTCGTGATGACGAAATCCCTGCCGTCGATCTTGCCCCGCTTGACGAGCGGCTTGGTGTAGCCGATCTGCGCGGTGCCCCGCACGGGCGCCACCAGCCGACGGCGGGGCGCGGGCGCCTGTTCGGTCTGCTCCGCGGGCTTGGCCGCCGCGGTCTGCTCGGGCGCCTCGGCCTCGACGGCCGCGGCGGAGACGTCAAGGGGCTCCTCGCTCAGTTCGAGCGCATCCGCGCACGCGAACGCGGTCGCCAGGAGGAACACGCCGAAGTACGTCAGCTTGCGGTTCTGCATCACGACCTCCAAAGGACGTGTTGAGCCAGCCTACTCCCGAGCTTATACGATTACATTTCACCATTCCAGTCCTCGGGCTCGGGCGTGGCCGACTTGAAGATCTCCAGATGCCACTTGCCGCCGCCCCACGGCTCGATCACCTCCGTGGCGACGACGTCGACGAGGATCTCGGAGAAGGTCCGCCCCTCCGGGTCGCCTTCGAGGTGATACGCCTCTTCGTCCCACCCGAAGTTCGGATAGAGGACCATCGTCAGGAACAGGTCGTACCCGTCGTCGACGACGATGATCTGGCCGCAGGGGCGCTTGATCGTCGAGTGGTAGACCAGGTACTTCTCGGCGCTGTGCGCGCGGATGTAGCGCTTCAGCGAGAACTCCCGGGCGACGACCTCCTCGACCGCGATCTTCTTCTCCCAGCAGTCGCGGCAGTATCGCTCTTCGCCGCGCGGTTCCGACACCTCTTTCGCGCCGCAGAGCGTGCACTTCGCCTTTGTCACGGTGGACTTGCGGGCCATCGCGGTCGATCTTACAACTCCCCACTCACAAGTCCCAACTCCCACGCTCCCGCTCCCGAGCGCCGCCGCCGGGAGTCGGCGTCAGCGTCGGGAGTTCACTTCGACACGGTCTGGCCGAGCGCCGGCTGATACATCCCGCGCACGTACTCCTTGACCATCCGGCGCGTGCTGAACCGCGGGAGCACGGTGCGGATCGCCTGTTTGACGATCTGCAGCCACCGCCGCGGAATGCCTCCGGCGTCGCGGTCGTAGAAGGCGGGGACGAGCTGCTCCTCGAGGAGCGTGTAGATCGCCTGCGCGTCGGCCCAGTCCTGGGCGCCGTGATCGTTCGGGTCGGCGGGCCCCTCGATGAGCCATCCGTTGTCGCCGGTGAACCCCTCGGCCCACCAGCCGTCGCCGATCGACAGGTGCGGCGTGCCGTTGATGGCCGCCTTCATGCCGCTGGTGCCGCTCGCCTCGAGGGGCTTGCGCGGGTTGTTGAGCCACACGTCGCAGCCCTGCACCAGGAAGTGGGCGACGTGGAGGTCGTAGTCCTCGATGAAGGCGATGCGGCCGCCGAACTTCGGGTCGAGCACACGCCGGTAGATCCGCTGCAGGTGGTGCTTGCCGATGTCGTCGGCGGGATGGGCCTTGCCGGCGAACAGGATCTGCACCGGGCGCCCGTGCGCGCCGAGGATCCGGGCCAGCCGATCCGCGTCGGTGAAGAGCAGCTCCGGCCGCTTGTACCCGGTGAACCGCCGCGCGAAGCCGATCGTCAGCGCATTGTGATCGAACATCGTGCCCGACGCGACGATGTGCGACGCCGACGCGCCGCGGGTCGTCCAGCGGTAGCGGGCGCGCTCGCGGATGAAATGGAACAGGAAGAGGCGGAGCGCCTGCCGCGCCTCCCAGAGCTCCTCGTCCGGGATGCGCAGCACCGCCTCGCAGAACCCCTGGTCGTCGTGATGGTCGATCCAGTCGGGGCCGAGATGGCGGTCGAGCAGCGTCCGGATTTCGGCCGAGATCCAGGTCGGGACGTGCACGCCGTTGGTCACCGACCGGATCGGCAGGCGCTCGATCGGCGTGTCCGGCCAGATGCCCCCCCACATCCGCCGCGTGACGTCGCCGTGCAGCGCGCTGACGGCGTTGATGGCGCTGGCGGTGCGCAGGGCGAGCGCCGTCATGTTGAACATCGGACCGTCGCCGCTCTCGAACTGCGCGAGCGCGAAGAACTTTTCGCGGTAGGGCCCGAGCTCCCCCCAGGCGCCCGTGAGGTGCTTCTCGACCAGGTGGAACGGGAACGCGTCGTGTCCGGCCGCGACCGGTGTGTGGGTGGTAAACACCGTGGTCCGCCGGACCTCCTCGAGCGCCGCGTCGAACGCCCAGCCGCCTTCGCAGAGGTCGCGGATGCGCTGGAGCACGGCGAACGCCGCGTGCCCCTCGTTGAGGTGGTAGACCGACGGGTGCACGCCGAGCATCTTGAGCGCGCGCACGCCGCCCACGCCGAGCAGGATCTCCTGCTGCACGCGCGTCTCCCGATCGCCGCCGTAGAGCCGCGCCGACAGATCGCGATCCCACGGGGCATTCTCCTCCAGATTGGTGTCGAGCAGGTACAGCGTGACCCGCCCGGCGCGCACGCGCCAGACCGCCACCAGCACCGTGCGGTTCCCCAGCGGCACCGCGGTGACGCACGGCTTGCCGTCGGGCGCCGTCGCCGGCTCGATCGCCGCATCCGTCCAGTTCAACGTCTCGTAGCTCTCCTCCTGCCAGCCGTCGGCGGACACGCGCTGGTGGAAGTACCCCTGCGGGTACATGAAGCCGACGCCGACGAGCGGCACGCCCAGGTCGCTCGCTTCCTTGCAGTGGTCGCCCGCGAGCACGCCCAGGCCGCCTGCATAAATCGGCAGCGACTGGTGCAGCGCGAACTCGGCGGAGAAGTAGGCGATCGATCGGCCGGCCAGCTCCGGACACTCCCGCTCGCACCAGGTGCCCTCAGCGGCGCGGGTCGCATCGAGTCGCGCCACCGCGCCGTCGAACAGCGCGAGCCAGGTGGCATCGGCTGCCGCGCGCGCGAGCGTCTCCGGCGCGACGAGCTTCAGCATGTGGACCGGGTTGTGCGCCGTCATCCGCCAGAGCGGGTAGTCGAGCCGGCGGAAGACGTTGCGCGCGTCGGGCGTCCAGCTCCACCAGAGGTCGTGCGCGAGTTCCTCGAGGCGGTGGATGCGGTCGGGCAGCGCGGTCATCAGGGCCATCAGGGTAGCATGTGCTATCCTGTGGGCGCCGCCCCACGCTGAGCCCGCCACACTGCGCGTATCGGATTCGAGCCCGAACGACTCGCATCTCCTGCGCTCACGACGCTAGCGGGGCCCTCAACGCGCGGTTGGAGCGCGTTGGGGTGCTCGAAGCTGAGGCCGCAGGGAGACGTCATGGGCCGTAAACTGTTCGTAGGCAACCTGCCCTATGAGACGATGGAGCAGGACCTGGAGGCGCTGTTCGGGCAATCGGGAGCGGTCGAAACGGTCACCATCGTGCGGGATCGGATGACCGGACGGGCGCGCGGCTTTGCCTTCGTCGAGATGGCGGATGACGACGGCGCGCAGAAGGCAATTTCCACGCTGCATGGCCATCAACTCGGCGGTCGCGCGCTGACCGTCAACGAGGCGCGCCCGCCCGCACCTCGGCCGTTTCGCGACGACTTTGGCGGGGGCTCCGGTGATCGTGGCCGCGGCGGCCGCGGCGGCCGGCCCGGGCGGCGCAGCGAGCCGCGCTGGTAGGAGAGCTAGCTGGCAGCCGGTAGCTGGTCGCCGGTAGGGTCGATGTGCCATGGCCACTGGCTACCGGCTACCACCTGCGGGCTAGGAGAGAGCCATGGCACGCAATGCGCGACCAACGGCAGCCAAACGCGAACGTGAGAAGGCGCTGAGCGAGCGGCGTCAGCAGAAGGCCGCGCGGCGGCAGGACGCGAAGCAGCGCAAGGCCTCGCAGCAGCGGCCCACCGACGGCGTCGACCCCGACATCGCCGACATCGTGCCCGGGCCGCAGCCGCCGGCCGACTGGCAGATCGAGGAGTAACGTCCCCTCAACACGGAAGCCGATCGATTCGGAGACGCCGCGCCCGCAGGGCCGGGATCAGCAGCGCCGTCGCCTCCACCGCATACTGCCGATCCGCGCGCGGGTCGCGGTGATGGCCGTCGTGGATCACGATGACGTCGCCGGCATTGGCGCGGCGCGCGAGCCGTGCGGCCAGCCCCGCGGCGTCGCGCGATTGCCACCAGTTCCAGTCCCAGAGCCCCCAGCTCCACCCGGCGAGCCGATACCCCACGCGATCGAGCGCCTCGTACATCGCGCCGCTGCGCCAGCCGGCGTGCGGCCGGAAGTACGGACACGGGGGCGCGCCGCCGATCTGCTCGATCCTGGCGGCCGCGCGGCCCAGCGCGCCGGCGATGGCGTCCGGCGTCTGCAGCATCAGCCAGCGCGCGTTCGAGTGAAGAGCCACGGCGTGGCCGTCGGCGAACATCCGCCGGACGAGCGGGGCCGTCTCCTCGCTCAGGTGGTCGTCGATCAGGAAGAACGTCGCCGCGGCCTGCTCCCGGGCGAGGACGTCGAGCAGCGGCGGCGTGGCCGTGGGATTGGGGCCGTCGTCGTAGGTCAGGTAGACGGCGGGCGCCGCGGGATCGACCCGCACGTGCCAGACGGACTCGTCGCGCTGGATCGCCTCGATCAGGAACGCGAATGGGGCCGTGTGCGCGAGCGCCACGAGACCGGCGCCGACGGCGGCAAAGACGAACACCATGCCTACCGCGAGTCTACAATCGCCCGGAGATGGCCGACCCCTGGATCGTGACGGCTGAGGCGACGGGCCTCCGCCTCGACAAGTTCCTCGCGGCGGCCGACCGTCTCGGCTCCCGCAGCCGTGCCCTCGACGCGCTGGCGAAGGGCAAGGTCTTCGTCAACGACGAGGAAGCCGCGCCGGCCGACGGCGCTCGCGCGCTGCGCGCCGGCGACGCCGTCCGCGTGTGGGTGGATCGGCCGGGCAGCGCCCGCCGGCGCGGCGTCAAGCCGGCCGGCGCGCTCCAGATCCTGTACGAGGACCGCGCGCTCCTCGTCGTGAACAAGCCGGCCGGGCTGCTGACCGTGCCGCTGCAGCAGCGCCGCGACGCCGCGTCGGCGTACGCCCACGTGGCGGAGCACCTGCGCGCGCGCGCGCCGCCGCCCGCTCGTCGTGCACCGCATCGACCGCGACACGTCGGGTCTGGTCGTCTTCGCCAAGACGCTCGCCGTGCAGGATCGGCTGAAGGCGCAGTTCGAGCGGCGCGAGCCCGAGCGCGTCTACTGGGCCGTTGTCCACGGCCATCCGAATCCGCCGCAGGGCAGCTGGCGCGATCATCTCGTCTGGGACGCCAGGCGGCTGCTCCAGACGCGCGCCCACCCGCACGATCCGCGAAAGAAGGAGGCGATCAGCCACTATCGCGTCCTGGAGACGTTCGCGGACGCGTCGCTCGTCGAGGTGCGCCTCGAGACGGGCAAGCGCAACCAGATCCGGCTGCAGGCGCGGCTGCACGGCCACCCGATCGTTGGCGAACGGCTCTACGACGACGGCGAGGCCCCGCGATCCGCGGTGGCGTTTCCGCGCCAGGCGCTCCACGCCAGCCGGCTCTCGTTCCGGCACCCCCTCGACGGACGGCCGCTGACGTTCGAGGCGCCGCCGCCCGAGGACCTCGCGGAGCTGCTGGCGCGGCTGCGCGGTCCGGGTCGCGCGCGCATTGACGGGCGCCAAGGGCGGATGTACCGTCCCCGGTGATGTCGCTGCACGCCCGCATCTTCGCGGGGCTGATTGGGGGCGCCGCCGCCGGCACCGGCGCCAACCTCCTTGCATCCGACAGCCCGTTGCTCGTGGCGTTCGTCGCCAACGTCGCCGAGCCGGTCGGCCGCGTCTGGCTGAACGGGCTCATCATGGTCGTGATCCCGCTCATCGTCGCCACCGTGTCGGTGGGCGTGGCGGGGCTCGGCAGCCTGGCGCACGTCGGGCGCATCGGGCTCCTCACGCTGGCGACGTTCTTCATGCTCACCGCGGCCGCGACGACGCTCGGGCTCGCCGCCGTCAACCTCGTCCGGCCCGGCGCCAACATCGATCCGGCGGTCGCGTCGCGGCTGCTGGAAACCTATCGGGGGCAGGCGCAGGGCGCGATGGGCCTCGCGCAGGGGGCGCTCGGCGTCAACACGTTCGTCAACATGGTGCCCCGCAACCCGGTGGCGGCGGCGGCCAACGGCGAAATGCTGGCGGTGATCGTCTTCGCGCTGCTGCTCGGCGTCGGGTTGACGCTCGTCGGCCGCGAGCGCGCGGAGCCGCTGCGCCGCATGCTCGAGAGCCTCGGCGAGGTGATGGTCGCCATCATCGGGCTGGTGATGAAGGTCGCGCCGTTCGCGGTCTTTGCGCTGATCTTCGCGGTGACGGCGCGGTTCGGCTTCGACGTGCTCGCCAGCCTCCTGCGCTACGTCGTCACCGTGATCGCGTGCCTCGCGATCTTCCTGTTCGCCGCCTACGCGGTCGTGCTGCGCCTCGTGGCGCGCCGCAGCCCGGCCGAATTCTTCCGCAAGGCGCGCATCGTGATGCTCACCGCATTCTCCACTTCGTCGAGCAACGCGACGCTGCCGACCACGCTGCGCGTGACCGAGGAGGAGCTGCGCGTGCCCGGGCGCATCGCCGGGTTCGTGGTGCCGCTCGGCGCGACGATGAACATGAACGGCACCGCGCTCTTCGAGGGCGTCACGGCGCTCTTCCTGGCGCAGGTCTTCGGCGTCGAGCTCACGCTCGGCGCGCAGCTCGTCGTGCTGCTGATGTCGGTGGTCACGGCGATCGGCACGGCCGGCGTCCCTGGCGGCTCGATCCCGCTGCTCATGATGGTGCTCGGCATGGTCGGCGTGCCCATGGAGGGCATCGCGATCGTGCTCGGCACCGATCGCATCCTCGACATGTGCCGGACGACGGTCAACGTGACCGGCGACATGGTCACCGCGACCGTCGTGGACCGCTTCGAGCGGCGGGAGCCGCCCGCGCTCATCGCAGACCGAGCCGCTGCTTCACGGCGGGCCACTCGGCCTTGAGCCGCAGGAACGCCGCCAAGTCCGCGCACTGCAGGAACGGATTGGTGGCCAGCTCGAGCGCCATCGTCGAGCTGGGCCGCGCCCCATAGTCGTGCCCGGGCCAGACGGTGGCGTCGACCGGGATCGCCGCGACCACGCGCTGCAGGCTGGCCCATTCCGTGCGCGCGTCGTCCTCGGACCGCGTGCCGCCGACCTTCCCGACAAACAGCAGATCGCCCGTCACGAGCAGCCGATACGACGGCTCGTAGATGACCACGTGATCCGGGCAGTGCCCCGGCACGTGCAGGAACCGGAGGCGCAGGTGGCCGACGTGCAGCTCCTCCTCGTCGCTGAGCCGGACGGCCGGCGCCGTCGGTGCGCTCTCATGCGCCGCCAAGGGCGCTCGAGTGCGCTCGAGGGCGACGTCGTTGCCGTTGACATGATCGGGATGGGAGTGCGTGTTGATGACGTGCGTGATCGCGATGCCCTGGTCGACGGCGCGCTGCACGAACGCGTCGGGCGAATAGGAGGGATCGATGAGCACGCCCTGCTGCGCCTCGCGGTCGGCCAGGAGATACCCGAAGTTGCGGTCGCCGCCGGCGCGAATCTGCTCGAAGATGAGCTGCATGCGTCCTTATGTTACTGGACACTCCGCGAGAGGCGGTGCCACAATGTCGGCGCTTCGCGCGGAGGCCTCATGACGTTTGGACGCGTGGTCGGATTCATCACGGGCGCCCTGTTCCTCGGCGGCACCGCCGAGGCCCATCATGCCGTGCAGGCGCAGTTCGACGTGAACAGCCCGGCGATCACGCTTGTGGGCGTGTTGAAGCGGACCGAGTGGATCAACCCGCACGCCAAGCTGCACATCACGGTCAAGAACGAGCAGACGGGGCAGATGGAGGACTGGGAGCTGCAGATGGCGGCGGCCGAGCAGCTCCGGCGCAACGGCTTCCCGCTGTCGGTGCGCGGCGGCATCAAGCCGGGCGACCCGCTCACCGTTACCGCGTTCGTGGCGCGCAACGGATCGACGACGGGGCTGCTGCGATCGATCACGTTTCCCGACGGCCGGACGTTCACGCGCGGCGTCTACGGCGAAGCCGACCTGGCGAGGTAGCACACATGCGGCGCGAGTGTCTCGTCGTCCTTGTCGGCGTCGCGTGGGTCCTGTCGAGCGGCGCGATGGGTGCGCAGCAGGCGGCGGCGCCCCCGGTGCCGACGCCGCGGCTCGCCGACGGCCGTCCCGACCTGAACGGCGTCTGGCGCAACACGGGCCCGGGCGCCGGCTTTGCCGCCGAGAATCCCGCGGACAACGAGAAAGTGGTGGCGCTGCTGCGGGCGCGCGCGCCGGAGCTCGACAAGGCCGCGGGCGTCGGATCCGACGCCAACTACGCGCACGCCATCGTGAACTTCGAGCGCGACAGCGGCATCTCGCAGCGCGCCGTGCGGGATCGTCCCTGGTACCGGCCGGAGCACTGGACCAAGGTCAACGAGCTCGACCAGAACGGCAACGCGCTCGACCCCGCGTTCAAGTGCCTGCCCCAGGGCGTGCCGCGCATGGGTCCGCCGCACAAGATCGTCCACACGCCCAAGGAGATGATCTTCCTCTACGGCCTGCGCATGACGCGCGTCGTCCCCATCGACGGCCGCCCGCTGCCGCCCGTGTCGGAGTGGATCGGACTGTGGAACGGCGTGTCGCGCGGCCGCTGGGAGGGCGACGTGCTGGTGGTCGAGACCGTCGACTTCAACGACGAGACGTGGCTCGGCTGGCCCGGCTGGTTCCACTCGATCGACATGAAGGTGACCGAGCGGCTGCGGCGCGAGGGGAACGCGCTCGTCTGGCAGGCGACCGTGGAGGATCCCGTGCTGCTGCGCCCGTGGGTCATGCCGCCGCGGACCGTCCGGCTGAATCCAAACGCGAACGCCGAGCTGCTGGAAGACCTCCCGTGCTTCGAGCGGGACCTCCAGCACATGGTGACCAAGGAGCGCGGCTAGGACTGATCACCACGACAACAAAGGGGGAATCATGCGACGCACCATGCTGCTCACGCTTGTGGTGATTGTCGCCGTGTCGTTCGTACGCCCGGAGGCAGTGACCGACGGAGAGCTCGACGGGGAGCGGCACCCGGCCGTCGTGCTGCTGCTGATGGAGGTCGGCGGGCAGCCGGCCTTCCGCTGCAGCGGGACGCTCCTGTCGCCGACCGTCCTGCTGACCGCGGGGCACTGCACCAACAACTTCCCCGACGCGCCGTTCACCGGGATGCGGGTCTTCACCGAGTCGGACGTGCAGGCCGGCATCGGGACGACGAACAATTACCCCTTTTCCGGGCCGAACAGCGTGGAGGCGGTCACCTGGGCCGCGCATCCGCTCTACGAGACCGGGCCGTTCTTCCTGCACGACGTCGGCGTGGTCGTGCTCGAGTCGCCGGGCGTCGTGCTGCCCGCATCGAAGTACGGCGTGCTGCCGAGCGTGAACCAGCTCGACGGCCTGAAGACGCGGCGGGGCCAGCAGGACGTCACGTTCACCGCGGTCGGCTACGGGCTGCAGGAGAGCTTCCCGTCGCCGGCGATGTTCCTGGCTACCAATACGCGCACGCGGTTCCTGGCAACGCCGCACCTGATTCAGATCAACGTGCCGGGCTTCACGGGCGACTTCTCGCTGCTGCTGTCGAACAACCACCACACCGGCGGGACGTGCTTCGGCGACTCGGGCGGGCCCAACTTCCTCGGATCGGGGAATACCGAGACGCGGATCGTCGCGGGCATCACCTCGTTCGGCCTGAACGGCAACTGCGCGGGCACCGGCGGCGTCTTCCGCACCGACCGCCAGAACGTGCTGGACTTCGTCGGGAGCTACCTGCCGTAGCCCGAATCTCGTGGTGTCCGGCCTGCCGTAGCCTGGTCGTAGTGTCCGGCTTCAGCCGGACCGGGCTCATCGCAGGCCCAGCTCCTTGCCGCGCAGGAGGAGGCGCACGGTCTCGCGCAGGCGCCGCTGCCGCGTCTCCTCCTGCTTCGCCGTCACGATCCACAGCAGGTAGCGGCGGCGATGCGAGGGCGCCAGGCGCTGGAAGTGCGCCCAGGCCTTCGGCGTCGCCTTGAGCGCCTTTGCCACGAATGCCGGCACCGCCGACACGTCGGGCACCGACGCGTAGGCGTCGCGGCTCGTCGGCGGGCGGGCGACGCCGGCGGGCGCCAGGCGTCCCGCAGCCTTCAGCCGGGCGTAGCGGCGCCGGTTCGACGGCGACCACGCGCTGTCGGGCGTGCGTGGCGTGAACTTGCGCGCGTAGCGGTCCTCGTCGATCCGCTTGATCAGGCTGTCGACCCAGCCGTAGCAGAGCGCCTCCTCGACGGCCGCCTCGTAGTCGATCGACGGCGTGCCCGTGTGCGCCTTGTGGAAGACGAGCCAGATCTCGGACGCCTCCGCGTGGTGCGCCGCGAGCCAGCGCCGCCAGGCGGTGCGGGTGCGCAGGTCGAGGGTCTTCATGCGCGGCACTGTACCTCAGCGGCGCGAGTCTCGCGTTGGCCCTGTGCTTCGAGTCCTGACACGCCTCGGGTGGCGGGCCAGCTGTCGCGCGCATCCGTGCGCGGTTCCTGAGGTCATCCGGCGTCGATCGCCGGTCCAGGGGTGCTCTGGGCAAGCGGCTGCTGCGGGGCGTGAGGAGTGTCGAAGACGAGGGCCGCGAAATTGAACTACCTACTTCGTCCAGAGTGGATCCGCCTCCAGCGCAGGTTTCCTCAGGATTGCTTCGAGTGTTCGGCCCTGTGACCACGAGCCTCTCACAAGGTCCAAGATGGCATTGAATCGTCTGTTCGCCACCGCTGACTCGAAGGAGGAGGCCACCAAGCGATCTTGAGCAAAGATCTCACGTCCCACAGCTAAGGCCCGCAACCTCGCTTGTGTCACAGCTTCAGAAACGGTCCCTGAGTATCTGCCCTCCCGGAGTCTTTGAGCGTTGACGTTTCCCAGGAACCTCGCATAGAAGACCACCGCCCATTCCCTAGCGCTCTGCGCTTCGGCTTGATCCGCGTCAACGCTTGCGCTGACCTTGTGGAAGGCGGTTCCGACTACATAGTGCCGGTAGAATCCCGGATCTTGCTGTCTTCTATAGCTCGTGCTTCTGTACGTCATCTGGTGCCGCGCGATTGCGGAGATGAATCGTCGAAGAATTGATACGTCCCCTCCCGCCTCAACGTCGCTGAGAATCGTAGGTTGATCAATCAAGCTGGTAAGGTCTGCCATGACGTAATAGGAACTCGGCTACCGTCTTGCGATTGCTCGAAGATCCCTAGCGTAAGCTCAAGTATCAGGTTTGAAGTTGATCTGTGTGTTCTGAACGTATCGAGAAGGGTCCTTTCCTCGTCGGTCAAGGTGAAGTTCGGCGAGGATGACCCCTCAAGGAGTGCTGCACTGGGAGAGGACGCTGGAGACTGGGCGGCCCTCGTCTCCGGAGGTTGTGACGGAGACTCGTTCGGCGTCAGGTAACCGAGCGAGCTGTAGGGCCTGCGCGCATTGTAGTCGACGTGCCAGGCGTCGATCTTGCGTCGACGCCCTGCCTCGGGCGGCGGTGCTGCTGACGCTCATCGCCGGACGGAGACGGAGCCGCCTCCCTCGCAGCCCGCCAGCGCATTCCGCTTCACATACTCCACCCCGCTTTCGACTTCATCGAGGGCGGCGGAGAGGTCGACGTCAATACGCTGCAGCAGCTTCTGCTCGACACCTTCCTGACATGCAGCAAGGGGCCGCCCGGCGCCTGAACGCGCTGCTCTACGGCGTTTGAAGAACCGCCGTGGCGGCAGGCGACTGGCGACCGAGGCTTACCCATCTTCTCCGAACGCCTCGAGTGATCCCCGCACTGACCAAAATCGCTGAGGCGATGTGCGCCCCTTTTTGGTGGAGCATGAGAAGGCTCGGTGATCGGCAGGCGCGCATCCTGAACAACGGCACAATCTGTTACCTAAACACCGGCAGTCACGAGCTCGGCGTTACGGCCGACCATGTGCTCGACAAGTACTTCAAGCATCACCTGCAGGCCGGCGACGACGTGGAATGCCAGTTTGGCGGGAAAGCTCCGCGCCGAACGTGGAACCGTCGCGGAGTTCCCCTTTCAATGGGTTGCTGGCGGAGTGTCGGACGTCAGCGAGAAGAACATCGTCCTGGAACCAGAGTTCGAGACGATGCGCTGGCTGGATCCAACCGACACCAATGTGGGCGCCCTTCGGACGTCATCGCCGCGAACGGGACGATCGGCGCGTGGCTCTTCGTGTCCAGACGGACGGGACTGTCACCGTTGGCCAACAAACGGTCAACAATCAGTCGGCCGAATAGAAGAAGGCCCGGATTTTCTGGCCTCGTTGTGACTTGGTGCGGAAGCGGGGACTCGAACCCCGATGGCCTTGCGGCCACTAGCTCCTGAGGCTAGCGCGTCTGCCAATTCCGCCACTTCCGCACGGCCGGGGCGAGACGAACGGCAGGAACCATCAAGTCTAGCACGCGCGCCCGGGCCCTATCGCGCCTCCGGCCACCACGCCACGCGCCGCGGGAGCACGCGCCGGATCGCCCGCAGCCGCCGCAGCGTCCGCAGAAGCGCGGCCTCGCGCCGATCGTCCCAGTCCAACCCGTACTGCGCCCGGATCGACGCCGGGAGCAGCCCGATCGTGACGAGTCGATTCGCGCGCGCCAGCGGACCGGCGACCCACGCGAAGGGCGGCGAGAGCACCGCGGCGGCCAGCCCGCGCGCCTGCGCGCTCACGGCAATCGCGCCCGACGCGTACGCCTGCGCGAGGCACGCCTCGGTTGCGGCCCACGTGCGCGGCACCTCGTCGGGTCGCGCGCCCAGCTCGATCGCGATCGCCGCCGCCTCGGCGCAGTAGCGGTCGCGCTCCTCGGGCGTCAGCGGCTGGACGATCCGGTCGTAGACGAGGGGAATCGACTCGAGGAGCGTCGCATGCACCCAGAGCACGAGCGCGGGATCCTCGGCCGAGTACGGGGCGCCGGCGGGGTAGCGGCCGGCCGACTCCGGCAGCCGGCCGTGCACGCGCCGATGGATCGCGCGGATGCCGTCGATGGCCGCCTGCCGCGCGGGCGCATCGCCGAAGGTCAGCGCCAGCATGGCACGGACGGTGTGGTGCAGGCGGGCGACGGCCGCGAGGCGGCCGGCGCGAAAACCGCTGTGCTCGGCGACGCCAGCCGCCACGAGCGGATGGGCCAGCTGCAGCAGGATCGCGCGCGACCAGCCGAGCACGGCCAGACGCTCGGCGTTGACGCGCGCGGCGACGCCGGCATCGCCGGCCCGCCGCCGGGGGGCGCCGCGGTCGTCTAGGTGCAGCCTCTCACGAGGAAGATCAGGAACAGGACCGATGCCGGCACTCCCATCAGCCACAGCAGGATGAACCCGATGGCGCCCTCTTCGCGCCTTCGGTACAGCTCGACCAGTGTCTTCATGCGCTCCTCCGGTCAGGGGGAGTGCAAGTGCGAGGCCTGCGTCCGGGAGGCCCCGGTCCGGCTAAAGCCGGACGCCACGTACGCCAGGGTCGGACGCCACGACTCGCCCCGCAGGTCTGCGCTGACAGGTGAGCTCAGCGCAGCGACGCCGGCGCCATGACCGCCGGCCTCGCGAACCGCGCGTCGGGCACGGCGACGTTCGGGCGGATCTCCTTCAGTTTGATCGTCGACTGCCCGTTGGTCCAGGTGATGAGCAGCCCGAACGGCATCTTCACGCCCGCGACGTCGCGGTAGTCCGAGTAGTCGACCTGCACCGGCACCGGCCCGGCCGCGGTCTCGGTCCACCGCACCAGCCGGACGAGCAGCCCCGCCTCGTCGAAGTGCAGGTTGACGGGCGACTGCCCGGGGTTCAGTCCGCGCGCCACCTCGACCGACTGCCCGTCGATCTCCGCGTAGCCGACCTGCCACTCGGCGAACGCCGTCGGCAGCGCCGCCGGGAAGAACGTCAGCGTGTCGATGCGCGAGCCGGTCAGGCTCCAGCCGGTCAGCTCGACGAGCGGAATCGGCGTGTCGGGCTGGAACCGCCAGGCGCTCTGGCCGGTGAAGGTCCACAGGAACTCCCTGGCGCCGTCGCGCGCGATCATCGCGCGCTGGTCGGGCGCCCGCGCGTAGATCTCGAACGGCACCTCCTGGTCGCTCGTCTCGAAGCCGAGGTAGGTGCCGGTGCCCGCGAAGCTCTTGATCGCCGACAGCCGCTCGACGCCCCCGAGCGCCTCGAGGTACCGCGCGAGCATCTTCTCGGCGGGCGGCGCCGCGACGTCGGGGAAGAACCGGAACGCCGTCGGGTCGTTCACGAGCTCGCCGTACTGCAGGCGCAGGCTCGGCGATCGCTCGGGCTGCGTGTCGCCGTGATGGCAGGTGAAGCAGGTGACGCGGGGCTGGCCGCCGAAGTACTGCTTGTTGAGCGCGTTCATCATCACGACCATCTGGCGCGCGCGCTGGATGCGCGGGGTCGGCAGCGCGAACGCCTTCGGGTCGGACGTGATCTTCGCGTCGTGGCAGCCGACGCAGTCGAGCAGCAGCGCCGAGGCGAACATCCCCATCGTGTCGTTGAACCGATCGACGGGGATGCCTTTGAGCACCTGGACGTCGAGATAGACGTTCTCCGCCATCGGCGTCGTCTGAGCAACGCCGGTCGCCACCAGACACGTGAGGGCCAGGCCGATCGCGCCGGCCGCGGCGCGTGTTCCTCCCAAGGTCATGGACGGCACTCCTGGAGCGCGGCCGGACCTGCCTCCGGCCGCCAATGGAGTCCGGCCGAAGCCGGACGCTACGTACCCGGGAGATCAGTCCGGCTAGAGCCGGGCACCCGTACCAAGGGGATCCCGGTACCAGGGGATCCCCGCACCCGAGGGATCCCCCGAGTACCGGGAGGTTACCCGCGTATCCGAGCGATCACCCGCGCTCGCGCGTGGCGATGTGCTCCTGGTCGCGGTCCTCGCACGGCAGGTCCTCGACGAGCAGCGCCTTCGGATTCGGATTCAGCGTGCGGCGCACCGGGCTCATCGCCCACGGCTCGGCCAGCACCTCGGGGTCGTGCACGGTGGCCTGCCAGATGAGCGTGTTCCCCTCGCGGCGCACCCGCTCGACCACGCGCATGTTGTTCGTGTGGAAGTAGCCCGGCCACGCGAGCCAGCTCTCGTCGGTGAAGCCGACGCTGTCGATGACCAGCGTGTCGCCCTCCCACGTGCCCACCGAGTCGCCGTAGTAGGTGAGGTCCTGCGACCGGATCGGGTCGTGTGCGCGGCCGTCGGTCGGGATCACGCGGAACGTGTTGTGGCTCTGGTACAGGAAGATGATCTCGGTCGGCGTCTGCACGACCTTGCTCGGCGGCCCGATCCGCGGCAGCCCCTCCGGGTAGCACTTGATCTCGGGGTCCTTGAAGTTGCCGTTGACGTCGAGGTCCTGCACCTTCTCCCAGAACTCCGGCTTGTAGAGCGGCAGGTTCGGGTTCATCCGCTGCCGCACGCCGCTGTCGCGCTCGAAGTTGATGCTCGGCTTGCACTCCTGCCCGGGGTGGCAGGGGCGGCCCTTGAACAGCACCGTGATGTTCCCCTGCTCGTCGGGCTTGAGGCTGCCGTCGGGCGTGCCCACCCAGACGCCGCTGAAGTCGACCTTGCCGTCGGGCGTGCGGGGCGTCGGCGCGGTCTGCCCGGCACGCGGCTGCATGGACGCATCGGCTCCCCCGATCGACAGCGCGAGCCCGAATGCGGCGGCACAACCGATGGTGCTGCGAAGTCGTCGGCGCATGATGGCCTCAGTTGTTGAGCGGGTTGGTCGGGTCCTCGTGGAACAGCGTGATCACCTTGCCGTCGGGCCCCGTCATCGTCCGCACGCGCCCCACGTTGGCGCCGTTCTTCGCGGGCGCGAACGTCACCTGGTACACCGAGCCGATCTGGAAGATGCGCACCAGCCCGGCCGCGCGCAGCGCGCCCGGCCCGGCGCCCGACATCTCCCACGCCACCTTCGTGCCGTCGGCCTTCGTCTCCTCGAAGAACCAGCGCACGTGCGGGTTGATCATGGCGAACCGCGTCATCACGCCGGTGAACGACTTCGTTTCGCTCATCTCGTAATCGGCCTGGATGGCGTGATGCGCCACCGCCGGCTGCGTCATCGCCAGCCCGGCCGCGACGATGGCCAGGACGCCGCAAGATGTCCATGCTTTCATGACTGATCCTCCGAAGGCCATCTGAGACCAGAGACCAGAGACCCGAGACGAGAGACTGAGATCGGCTCCTTCATTTCACTCCGTCGGGCACCGGCATCACGACGTACGGGTTGTACGTGTTGGTGTTGACCGTCATCAGCTCGAGCGCCGTGTCGCCCGCCTTCCGTGTCATCCGGCGCGGCTGCATGACGTCCGACTTGTAGTCGTCCCAGTTCCAGTCGCCGTACTCGGCGTAGGTCGTCTCCGAGACGACGCCGCCCGTCGTCTCGATGCGGGTGATGTAGGTGCCGACGAGCTCCGGCAGCGCCGCAGGGTTCGGCCGCGTCAGCAGGCTCGCGTCCCTTCGCACGGTCACGTGCGCCATCACGTCGTCCACGGGCGCCGGCAGCGGGAAGGACAGGACGGTCGCGCCTCCCGACGCCTTGATGGTCGCCTTCGGTCCGGCCGCGCGCGCGGCCTTGACCACGCCCATGGGCGTCGTCCAGAGGTAGACGAGGCGATCCCGCACGCGGTCGCGCGCCGCGGTGGCGCCCCGGCCGCGGTCCTTCTCGTTCCAGGCGGCGGTGCCCGAGACGACCTCGATCTGGCGCGCGGCCTGGCCGCCTGCGGCCTGCCGCTGGTAGTCGATCCGCATGCCGGGCACGGCGTAGTTGATGCTCGTCCGGTGCTCGGGCAGCTCGTACTTCTGGCCGCCGGCGGTCATCGTCCCCTTCGCCCACTGTTCGAGCGTGAGGATGGAGTCTTCCTGCTGCAGCCCGCGCAGCATGCCCATCGAGTTGGCCAGCTCGAAGACGAGCGCCTTGACGTCGGGGGCGTTGTCAGGCCGCTGCTGGCCGGCGGCCGGGAGGGCCGTGAGGAGGCAGACGAGAAGGAGTGCGCGCGTACGCATGCGATATCAATCCGGAAGGAAGCCGCGAATCCCGTATGAAGACGACGGAGATAAGCGTAGCGCGGGCGGGTCGAAAGGACAAGCCGACGTGGTAAGGTTCGAGAGGGACCCGACGTGACACGCACGTGGCTCGCGCTGCTGCTCGTGCTCGCGGCCGTCCCGGCTTCCGCCCAGGTGGCGGGCGGGGCGCCGCGGCCCACCCCCGACTTTCTGTTTGCCGAGCCCCGGGGCTCGCTCGGGATCCGGGGCAGCTGGACCTTTGCGCGTGCCGGCAGCGACCTCTTCGACTTCGTCCGCACCCACCTGACCGTGGATCGCCGCGCCTTCGATGCGCCCGGCATCGCCACCGACCTGGCAATCGCCGTTGCCCCGCGCGTCGAGGTCGTGGGGGGCTTCGAATACAACCAGCGGTCGACGCCGTCGGAGTATCGCGCGTTCGTCGACAACAACCGCCGGCCGATCGAGCAGACGACGCGGCTGCGCACGGCGAACCTGAGCGGCAGCGTGCGCCTGGCGCTCGCGCCGCGCGGGACGGCGGTGAGCCGCCTGGCGTGGATTCCGAGCCGGGTCACGCCGTACGCCGGCGCGGGCGGCGGGATGCTCTGGTACCAGTTCACGCAGGCGGGCGACTTCGTCGACGTGCGGTCGGCGAACCTCGCCGTGTTCACCGACATCATCGGCTCGAAGGGATGGACGCCGAGCGCCCACGCCTTCGGCGGCGTCGACGTCCGCGTGCAGCGGCGGATGTTCGTGACGCTCGAAGGGCGCTATCTCTGGGCCGCCGCCGAGCTCCAGCGGCGGTTCGAGGGGTTCGATCCGATCGACCTGGCCGGCCTGCGCGTGTCGGCGGGAATCAACGTGCTGTTTTGAGGCGTATAGTTACGAGTGGAGATGACGCCATGAGGATGACGGGCTTTGGCGCACTGCTCACGATCGCGCTCTCGGCAGCGCCGGCACTGGCGCAGCAGGTCGATGCGCGCTGGACGCCGTGGCTGGGGTGCTGGCAGCTCGCGGGCGAGCCGGTGCGCGTCTGCGTGGCGCCGTCGGAGGACGCGCGCGGCGTCGTGTTGCGGACCTACGTCGACAACGCCGCCGCCGCCGGCGCGTCGCGGCCGCCGGTGCTCGAGCAGACGATCGTCGCCGACGGCGCGCGCCACGAGATCGCCGAGGCCGAATGCCGCGGGCACCAGTCGGCGGAGTGGTCGGCCACCGGTGAGCGCCTGTTCGCCCGCGCCGAGATCACCTGCAGCGACGGCGCGGCGCGGACGGTGTCGGGCCTGTCGACGATTGCGGCCGACGGCGCCTGGATCGACATTCAAGGGATTACGATCGCGGGCCGCGAGAACATCCGCGTTCGGCGCTACGATCGCGCCGCCGCAGCCGAACCGGTGCGGCTGACGCCGGACGCGGCGCGCGAGAGGCTGACGGCCGTGGCGCCGCGGCTCGGCGCGACCCCGCTCGCGATCGACGACGTCACCGAGGCCGCCGCGCGCGTGTCGCCGCGGGTCCTCGAGGCCGCGCTCGTCGAGACGCGCGCCAGGTTCCTCCTGTCGAGCGACGTGCTGCGCCGGCTGCAGCGCGCCGGCGTCGCGCCCGGCGTCATCGACGCGATGGTCGCGCTCTCGTACCCGAGCCACTTCATCGTCGAGCGCCCCGAGGTACAGGCCTCGGGTGCGTTCGCCCCCGTCGATCCCTGGGCGTTCAGCGGCCCCTGGTCGGCTGCCTCGTCGTATCCCTATTACGGCGGCTACCTGGATCCGTTCTGGTCGCCGTATCTCTACGCGCCATTCGGCTACGCATACTGGGCGGCCTACGGCGGCTACTTCCCGTACAGTCCGTACCTGCCGGCGACCGGGTTCGTCCACATCAGCGGGCCGGAGCGCGACGATGCGGGCCGCGCCATCAGCGGCGTCGGCTATACGCGCATCCGTGAGCGCAGCGTCGTCGAGCGCGAGGGCGGCGACGAGGGCGCCACCTCCAGCGGCGGCTCCGCGGCGGGCCCCGCGTCGGTCTGGGGCGGCGGCGGCGCCTCGGGTGCGTCGCCGGGCGGGTATTCCGGCGGCGGCGGCTCCAGCGGCGGCGACGGCGGGGGACGGACGGCGCAGCCGCGCTGACGCCACGCACGTCTGCCCGCGCGAGACCGACGCGCAGGCGCATGGGCGGCGCGCACGTCCGCGTGAGATCCCCACTGCGACCGCCGCGCCCGCGGCCCGAACTTTTCGCTTGACCCCCCTTCCGTCCGGCCGATAATCGGCACACCTGCATCGGCGGGATCCCGTTCTTCACGTCGCGCACGGCTTCATTTCGGCGGTTCCGGCGGAGAGCTCGGCGGCGTCCCCGACGCGCGGACTGTGCGCGGTGGGGTGCCAGTCCAGAGGAGGATCCATGAGTCCGTTCCTGCGGTGTGTCTCCTTCGGCGTTATGTCCCTCCTGCTCACGAGCAGTCTGGCGTGGGCGCAGCTCTCGACGGCGCAGCTGAGCGGCCGCGTCGTCGACGAGAGCGGTGCGGTGCTCCCGGGTGTCACGATTACGGTTACCCAGACCGACACCGGGTTCACTCGCAGCGGCGTGACCGACGGCAACGGGTCGTACGTCCTGACGAACCTGCCCCTCGGCCCGTACCGGTTCGAAGCGATGCTGCAGGGCTTCCGCACCTACGTGCAGACGGGCATCGTCCTGCAGGTGGGCGCCGCGCCGGAGCTGAACGTGTCGCTCGCGGTGGGGGCGCTGGAGGAGTCGGTCACCGTGGAAGGGGCCGCACCGCTCGTCGACGTGCAGAGCGCGGGCATCAGCGACGTCGTCCGGAACGAGGAGATCCTGGCGCTCCCGCTCAACGGCCGGAACGCCGCGGAGCTGGTGATGATTGCCGGTGCGGCCGTGCAGACCACGACCTCCACCCAGCGGGTCGCGCCCGGCGGCATGGGGATCTCGGTGGCGGGCGGGCAGTCGTTCGGGGTCGCGTATCTGCTCGACGGCGCGATGCACAACAACCCGCAGGACAACCTCAACCTGCCGTTCCCGTTCCCCGACGCGCTGCAGGAGTTCAGCGTGGCCACGAGCGGGCTGAACGCCCAGCACGGAATGCACTCGGGCGCGGCGGTCAACGCCGTGACCAAGTCGGGCACCAACCGCCTGTCGGGCAACGCGTTCGAGTTCTTCCGCGACCGCCGCTTCAACGCCCGCAACCCGTTCGCGCAGAAGGGGCCCGACGGCCGGCCCGTCGACGACGGGTTGCAGCGCAACCAGTTCGGCGGCACCCTCGGCGGCCCGATCGTGCCGAACCGGCTCTTCTTCTTCGGCGCGTATCAGGCCACGGTCATCAAGATGCAGCCGGCCGACAACATCGCCTGGGTGCCGACGGCGGACATGCTCCGGGGCGACTTCACGACGTTCGCGTCGCCGGCGTGCAACGGCGGGCGGCAGATCGCGCTCCGCGGCGGGTTCGTGAACAACCGCATCGACCCGTCGCAGTTCAGCCCGGCGGCGCTCAATCTCGCACGGCGGCTGCCGTCGACGACCGACCCGTGCGGCCAGGTGACGTACTCGTTCCTCGACGACAGCACCGAGCACCAGTATCTGACCCGCTTCGACTTCCAGCGGACCTCCGACGACACGATCTTCGGGCGCTACATGGCCACGAAGTACGACAAGCCGGTTCCGATGCGCGAGGGCGACAGCCCGCTGTCGCTGTACGATGCCGCCAACAACCGCAACATCCTCGGGATGGACGCCCTGGCGCACTCGCTGGTCGTCGGCAACACGCGCGTGTTCGGCTCGAACACCGTGAACTCGCTCCGGTTTTCCTTCAACCGGTCGGGCGTATTCCGCCTGGCGCCGGAGACGTTCGATCCGCACGACCTCGGAGCCGACGTCTTCAGCTATCAACCCAACGTGGGCGTGTTCATCGTCTCGGGCAACGGGTTCCAGGTGAACAACCCGGGCCCGAGCCGGTTCACGACCGACGCCTCGCAGGTGAGCAACGACCTGACGCTGGTGCGCGGCAACCACCAGCTGTCGGTCGGCGGCAATGTCGCCTTCTGGCAGTTCTCCTTCCAGTCGCACGCGCGCTCCGGCGGCAACTGGAACTTCAACGGCCAGCAGACGGGGCTCGGCCTGGCGGACTTCCTGATGGGGCGCGTCGGCCGGCTCGAGCACGGCGGACCCGCGATCCTGCCGATGAACCAGTGGTACCTGGGCCTGTACGCCCAGGACACCTGGCGGCTGAGCCCGCGGGTGACCGTCAACGCCGGTCTGCGCTGGGAGCCGTACTTCGGCCAGAGCGTGACCAACGGCGCCATCTACAACTTCAGCCGCGAGAACTTCCGCAACAACGTGAAGAGCCAGGTGTTCGTGAACGCGCCCGCCGGCCTGATCTACCCCGGCGATCCCGGATTCCCGGGCGGGAAGCGGGGGATCAACACGCAGTGGCTGAACTTCTCGCCGCGCGTCGGCTTCGGCTGGGACGTCGCGGGTGACGGGCGCACGGCCGTCCGCGCGTCGTACGGGCTGACCTACGACTTCCCGAACGCGGAGTACCAGCTCATCAACGCGAACTCGCCGCCGTACGGCAACCGCACGCTGGTCGAGGATCCGCCGGGACGGTTCGACCGGCCGTACGCGCACATCGGCGGCGACCCGCACCCGATCCTCACGAACCGCGACACGCAGTTCATTCCGTTCGGGGCGTTCGGCGCCACCGATCCGAGCCTGAACTCGCCGCGCGTGCAGCAGTGGAACGTGACCATCGAGCGCCAGCTCGGCGCCGTCTGGCAGGTGGCGGCCAGCTACATCGGCAGCTACACGGATCGGCTGTGGAACCAGGTGGCCATCAATCCCGGCGTGTTCCTCGGGACGGGGCCGTGCACGCTCCAGGGCGTGTCCTACGCCACGTGCACGAACAACGGAAACCTGAACCAGCGGCGCGTGTTCTCGCTCTCGACCGAGAACCCGGCCGCGGCCCGACTGATCGGCAACCTGGACATCCACGACGACGTCGGGACGCAGGACTACCGCGGGCTGAAGCTGTCGTTCCAGCGCCGCGGCACGCGCCTCAACCTGAGCGGCAACTACACGGTCTCGCGCTGCTGGGGCCATCCGGCGTTCCAGACGGGCGGGTTCCCGCAGATCGCCAATGGCTACACCAACCCGGACGATCCCGACTTCGACATCGGCTACTGCGACCAGGACCGCACGCACATCGGGGTCCTCAGCGTGGGCGTGTTGACGCCGCAGTTTGCCAGCCCGGCGATGCGCGTCGCGTTCTCCGACTGGCGCGTCGGCGGGATCCTGAGCGCCCGGTCGGGGCAGCCGGTCAACGTCATCGCGGGCCAGGACCGCGCGTTCACCGGCATCCAGAATCAGCGGGTCAACCAGGTGCTCGAGAACCCCTACGGCGACAAGAAGACGCCCGATACCTGGCTGAACCCGGCGGCGTTTGCGCAGCCGGCGCCGGGCACGCTCGGCAACTTCCGCCGCAACAGCGTGCGGGCGCCCGCGTACTGGGCCGTCGACATGGCCATCTCGCGGCTGGTGCCCGCCGGCGAGGGCCGCACGCTGGAGCTGCGGCTGGAGGCGTTCAACCTGTTCAACACGTTCAACTGGGGGGCGCCGACGCTGATGAACGCGGACCGGACGCACCACAACTTCAACTCGGGCGCGTTCGGGCGCATTACGTCGATGCAGGGGACGCCGCGGATCATGCAGTTCGGCGTCAAGGTCGGGTTCTAGGTCTCCACGTCCGGAGGGCGCTCCGCCAGGGCGACGTGGTCTGCGTCGCCGCACGTGACGGCGGACGCCCTCCGCTCATCCGCTTTCATCCTGAATCTGAGGTGCCCATGAGACGTTCCGCAGGGTGTGTGTCCTTCACGGCTGGCTTCATCCTTCTTTATTCCCTCTTCCCCGCCGCCCCGGCGTGGGCGCAACTCTCGACCGCGCAGCTCAGCGGCCGCGTCACCGATGAGAGCGGCGGTGTGCTCCCAGGCGTCACCATCACGGTCACGCAGACCGACACCGGATTCACGCGCAGCGACGTCACCAACGCCGACGGGGGGTACGTGCTGACGAACCTTCCCCTGGGGCCGTATCGGTTCGAGGCGATGCTGCAGGGGTTCCGCACCTACGTGCAGACCGGCATCGTGCTGCAGGTGGGGGCCGCGCCGGTCCTCAACGCGGTGCTCGGCGTCGGAGGGCTCGAAGAGTCGGTCACCGTCGAGGGAGCCGCGCCGCTCGTCGACGTCCAGAGCTCCGGGATCAGCGAGGTCGTGCAGAACGAGCAGATCCTGGCGCTCCCGCTCAACGGTCGGAACGCGGTCGAGCTGGTGGCGATCGCGGGCGCCGCCGTGCAGGTGACCAATGCGCCGACGCGCGCGGTGCCCGGCGGATGGGCATTTCCGTCGCCGGCGGCCAGGCGTACGGCGTGGCGTACCTGCTCGACGGCGCCATGCACAACAATCCGCAGGACAACCTGAGCCTGCCGTTCCCGTTCCCGTTCCCGGACGCGCTTCAGGAGTTCAGCGTGGCCACGAGCGGGTTGAGCGCCCAGCATGGCATGCACGCGGGCGCCGCGGTCAACGCGGTGACCAAGTCGGGGACGAACCGGTTTGCGGGCAACGTGTTCGATTTCGTGCGCGACCGCCGCTTCAACGCGAAGAACCCGTTCGCGCAGATCGGGCCCGACGGGACGCGCGTCGACGACGGCCTCCACCGCAACCAGGTCGGAGGGACGCTGGGCGGCCCGATCGTGCAGAATCGGCTGTTCTTCTTCGGCGCATTCCAGGGCACGACGGTCCGGCAGCAGCCGGCGGCCAACATCGCGCGGGTGCCGACCGCGGCGATGCTGGCGGGCGACTTCACGACCGTCGCCTCGCCCGCCTGCAACGGCGGCCGCCAGATCGCGCTCCGCGGCCCCTTCGTCAACAACCGCGTCGATCCGTCGCAGTTCAGCCGGGCCGGGCTGGCCATGGTCAAGTACCTGCCGATGACCACCGATCCCTGCGGCGAGGTGACGTATTCGCAGCGGAAGGACAGCAACGAGTGGCAGTACCTCGGCCGCGTCGACTACCAGCGGACCTCGGACGACACGATCTTCGGGCGCTACATGGCGACCCAGGCGAGCGTCGCGAATCCGGTGCGGCCGGGGGACAGTGCGCTGTCGCTCTTCGACGCTTCGAGCAACGTCGGCCTGCAGGGCATGGACGGCCTGTCGCATTCGCTGGCGCTCGGCAACACGCGCGTGATCGGCGCGAACACCGTGAATTCGCTGCGGTTCGTCTACAACCGCTCGGCCGTCAGCCGCTTCGCGCCCGACACCTTCGACCCGTACGACCTTGGCTCCGACGTGTACAGCTATGCACCGCACGTGATGTGGGCGCGCGTGCAGGGGGCCTTCGAGATCCAGAACCAGGGCCCGAGCCGGTTCCTGACCAACGCCTCGCAGTTGAGCAACGACTTCACCATGGTGCGCGGCGCTCACCAGATCTCGCTCGGCGGGAGCGCCGCGTACTGGAAGTACTACTTCCAGACGCACGCACGGTCGGGCGGATTCTGGATCTTCACCGGCCAGCTGACGGGGCTCGGCCTGGCCGACCTGCTCACCGGCCGTGTCGGCCGGCTGGAGCACGGCGGTCCGGCGATTTTGCCCATGGACCAGTGGTACATGGGGCTGTACGCGCAGGACACCTGGCGCGCGACGCCGCGCGTCACCATCAACTACGGCCTCCGGTGGGAGCCGTACTTCGGGCAGAACGTGACGAGCGGCGCCGTCTACAACTTCAGCCGCGAGAACTTCCGCACCAACGTGCGGAGCCAGACGTTCGTGAACGCGCCCGCCGGGCTGCTCTATCCCGGCGACGCCGGCTTCCCGCCGGGCAAGCGCGGCATCAACACGCAGTGGCTGAACTTCTCGCCGCGCGTCGGCCTCGGCTGGGACGTGAGCGGGGACGGCCGCACGGCAGTGCGGACCTCCTACGGCCTCACCTACGACTTTCCGAACGCGGAGTACCAGCTCATCAACGCGAACTCACCGCCCTACGGCAACCGCTCGATCGTCGAGGATCCGCCCGGGGGATTCGATCGCCCGTACGCGCACCTCGGCGGGGATCCCCACCCGATTGCGACCAACCGGGACACGCAGTTCCTGCCGTACGGCGCTTACGGTGCCACCGATCCGAACATCAACTCGCCGCGCATCCAGCAGTGGAACGTCACCATCGAGCGGCAGATCGCGACGGCCTGGCAGCTGGCGGTGAGCTATATCGGCAGCCATACGGATCGGCTATGGGAACAGGTGGCGGTCAATCCCGGCGTGTTTCTCGGGCTCGGCCCGTGCACGCTCCAGGGGGTCTTCTACCCGACCTGCACCACCAACGGGAATCTCAATCAACGGCGGGTCCTGTCGCTCTCGAATGAGAATCCGGCCTCGGCGCGGCTCCTCGGCAACATGGACATCCACGAATCGATTGGCACGCAGGACTACAAGGGGCTGAAGCTGTCGTTCCAGCGCCGCGCGACCAGCGGGCTCAGCCTGAGCGGCAACTACACCATCTCGCGCTGCTTCGGCGATCCGGCGCTGCAGACCGGCGGCTTTCCGCAGATTGCCAACGGCTACACCGACCCGAGCAATCCCGCGTTCGATCGGGGCCTGTGCGACCAGGATCGGACGCACATCGGCGTCCTCGTCGCCGGCGTGCAGACGCCGCAGGTGGGCAGCGGCGCGCTGCGAGCCGCGGTCTCCGACTGGCGGATTGCGGGCATCTACAGCGCCCGCTCTGGCCAGCCGCTGAACGTCATCGCCGGCCAGGACCGCGCGTTCACCGGCATTCAGAACCAGCGGGTCGATCAGGTGCTCGCCGACCCGTACGGCAGCAGGACGCTGAACAGCTGGCTGAACCCGGCGGCGTTCGCGCTGCCGGCGCCCGGCACGCTCGGCAACTTCAAGCGGAACAGCCTGCGCGCGCCAGGCTACTGGGCCGTCGATCTGGCCGTCTCGCGCCTCGTGTTGCTTGGCGCGTCCCGGACGCTCGAGCTGCGCGTGGAGACGTTCAACCTGTTCAATACGTTCAACTGGGGCGCCCCGATTGCGGGCCCGATCCAGGGCGGGCGCATCACCGACACGAACTACAGCTCGCCGCAGTTCGGCCGGGTCACGGCCATGGCGGGCGCGCCGCGCATCATGCAGTTCGGCGTGAAGTACGGGTTCTGATCGATCTGCCCGCCGGGCCTCGTCATCGAGGCCCGCCGGGCAGCGCCCTGCCTTGACTTCCGCTCGTGCGTTGGCGCAGGATGGCGCGTCTTCCTCCGAGTGGTCGATGGTTCCCGGAGAGCGGCACCGGTGGGCATCCCCCCTTTCGATCTGTCCTCATGCCCGTAGCGGCGTAGCGAAACCTCGGCGTCCGATTACGGACTGACACGGCGTGCGGAACTGCGGGACTCAGTGGAGGGAACCATGACTCTTCTGTGCCGGCGTGTCCTTCCTGGCGTGGCGTGTCTGCTGTTCACGGGCGCGGCCGCCTCGGCGCAGCTCTCGACGGCCCAGTTGAGCGGCCGCGTCACCGACGCAAGCGGCGCCGTGCTGCCGGGTGTCACGATCGCCGTCACCCAGACCGACACCGGGTTCACGCGCAGCAGCGTCACCGACGGCAACGGGTCGTACGTCCTGACGAACCTGCCGCTTGGTCCGTACCGGCTGGAGGTCTCGCTCCACGGCTTTCGCAGCTACGTCCAGACCGGCATCGTCCTGCAGGTCGGGACCTCGCCGGTCATCAATGCCGTGCTGGCGGTCGGTGCCCTCGAAGAATCGGTGACGGTGACGGGCGCGGCGCCGCTGGTCGACGTGCAGAGCTCGGGCATCAGCGACATCGTCCGGAACGAAGAGATCCTGGCGTTGCCGCTCAACGGCCGCAACGCGGTGGAGCTGGTGATGATCGCCGGCGCCGCCGTGCAGACGACTACCGCGAGCCTCCGGGGCATTCCCGGCGGGCTGGGCGTCTCGGTTGGCGGCGGGCAGTCGTACGGCGTGGCGTACCTGCTCGACGGCGCGATGCACAACAATCCCCAGGACAACCTGAATCTCCCGTTCCCGTTTCCCGACGCGCTGCAGGAATTCAGCGTCGCCACGAGCGGGTTGAACGCCCAGCACGGGATGCATTCGGGCGCCGCGGTCAACGCCGTGACCAAATCGGGCACCAACCGCTTCGCCGGCAACGCCTTCGAGTTCCTCCGCGACCGGCGCTTCAACGCCACGAACCCGTTCGCGCAGGTGGGCCCGGACGGCAGGCGGGTCGACGACGGGCTGCAGCGGAATCAGTTCGGCGGGACGTTCGGCGGGCCGATCGTCCAGAACAGGCTCTTCTTCTTCGGCGCCTACCAGGGCACGACCCTGCGCCAGCAGCCGGCCTCGAACATCGCCTGGGTCCCGACGCCCGCGATGCTGGCCGGCGACTTCACCGACTTTGCCTCGCCGGCGTGCAACGGCGGCCGGCAGATCACGCTGCGGGGCGGATTCGTGAACAACCGGATCGATCCCGCGCGGTTCAGCCGCCCCGCCCTCGACGTGGTGCAGCACCTGCCGACGCCCGCCGATCCGTGCGGCCAGGTCACCTACAAGACCCGGAACGACAGCAACGAGGCGCAGTACCTGGGCCGCATCGACTATCAGCGCACCGCCGACGACTCGATCTTCGCGCGCTACATGGCGACCTCCTTCACACAGCCCACCGACATGAGCGACACGGTTCTCAGCCTCCGGCTGGGCCTCGACGATCTGGCCCACGCGCTGGTGGTGGGCGACACGCGCGTCTTCGGCTCCAACACGGTCAATGCGCTCCGGTTCGCCTTCAATCGGGCCGGCGTCCACCGCCTCGCGCCGGTGACGTTCGACCCCTACGACATCGGCGCCGACGTCTACAGCTATCAGCCCGACGTCATGGTGCTCATCGTCCAGGGCGGGTTCGAGATCGCCAATCGGGGCCCGAGCCGCTTCGTGACGAACGCGTCGCAACTGAGCGACGACTTCACCCTGGTCCGGGGGAATCATCAATTGTCGGTGGGCGGGAGCGTCGCCTACTGGCGGTTCAGCTTTCAGTCGCACTCGCGCTCGGCCGGCGATTGGAACTTCACCGGTCAGTTGACCGGTCGTGGGCTCACCGACTTTCTCATGGGCCGGGTAGGCCGGCTGGAACACGGCGGCCCCGCCATCCTGCCGATGGATCAGTGGTACCTTGGCCTGTACGCTCAGGACACCTGGCGCGCGGGCCCTCGAGTGACGATCAATGCCGGCGTCCGCTGGGAGCCGTACTTCGGCCAGAACGTCCTGAACGGCGCCGTCTACAACTTCAGCCGCGAGAGCTTCCGGGCCGATGTCCGCAGCGGCGTGTTCGTGAACGCGCCGGCCGGCCTGATCTACCCGGGCGATCCCGGGTTCCCGCCGGGGCGTCGGGGGATCAACACGCAGTGGTTGAACTTCTCGCCGCGGGTCGGCTTCGGGTGGGACCTGCGGGGCGACGGCCGCACGGCGGTACGCGTGTCGTACGGGCTCGCCTACGACTTCCCCAACGCGGAATACCAGCTGATCAACGCGAACTCACCGCCGTACGGCAATCGCACGCTGGTCGAGGATCCCCCGGGCGGCTTCGAGCGTCCCTACGCGCACATCGGCGGCGATCCACACCCGATCCTGACCCACCGCCACACCGAGTTCATTCCGTACGGGGCGTTTGGCGCCATCGACCCCGACATCAACTCGCCGCGCGTGCAGCAGTGGAACGTCACCCTCGAGCGGCAGATCGGGTCGGCGTGGCAGGTCGCAGCCAGCTATCTCGGGAGCTATACCGATCGCCTGTGGAACCAGATGGCGATCAATCCCGGCGTCTTCCTCGGGCTCGGCCCGTGCACGCTGCAGGGGGTGTTCTATGCGACGTGCAGCAACAACGGGAACCTGAATCAGCGGCGTCTGTTCTCGTTGTCGGGGGAGAATCCCGCCGCCGCCGGGCTCATCGGGAACATGGACATTCACACCGATCTCGGCACGCAGGCGTACCGCGGACTGAAGCTGTCGTTCCAGCGCCGCGCGGCCACGGGCCTGAGCCTCAGCGGCAACTACACGCTGTCGCGCTGCTTCGGCGACCCCTCGTTCCAGACGGGCGGATTCCCGCAGATCGCCTTCGGCTACACCAACCCGGACGACCCCGCGTTCGACCGCGGCCTGTGCGACCAGGACCGCACCCACATCGGCGTGTTCACCGCGGGTGTCCAGACGCCGCGCGTCGGGAGCCGCGTGGCGAACGCGGTGCTCTCGGACTGGCGGGTGTCGGGCATCCTCAGCGCCCGTTCCGGCAGCCCCATCAACGTCATTGCCGGACAGGACCGCGCGCTGTCGGGGATTCAGCGTCAGCGGGTCGACCAGGTCCTCGACAACCCGTACGGCGACAAGACGTTGAACCGCTGGCTGAACCCGGCGGCCTTCGTCCAGCCCGTGCTCGGCACCCTGGGCAATGTCCGCCGGAACAGCGTGAGAGCGCCGGGGTTCTGGTCGGTCGACCTCGCGCTGTCGAGGCTCGTCTCCCTGGGCGGCGCGCGCACCCTCGAGCTGCGGGTGGAGACGTTCAACCTGCTCAACACCTTCAACTGGGGCGCTCCCATCTCCGGCGGCAGGACCGACACGAACTTCAACTCGGGCGCGTTCGGCCGGATCACCTCGATGGCCGGCACGCCGCGCGTCATGCAGTTCGGCATCAAGTACGGGTTCTGACGGGGGCCGTTGACGCCCTCTGGATCCGCCGCCCCGCCGGTGGTCTAATACCGCTTTCTTTCGTCGCGTATCGCATTCCTTCAGCCAACCGTCCGGAACGGGCTTACTCGCGTTCGTGTCGTCGGCGCCGAGGAGGATGTGATGAGACGTGTGCTTCGTCGTTCGTCGTTCGCGGCGATTTCCGTCCTGTTGAGCAGCGCCGTGGCCTGGGCGCAGCTCTCGACCGCACAGCTCAGCGGCCGCGTCGCCGACGAGAGCGGCGCCGTGCTGCCCGGCGTTACCATCACGGTCACGCAGACCGAGACGGGGTTCACGCGCTCCGGCGTCACCGACGGCGACGGGGCGTACGTGCTGTCGAACCTGCCGCTCGGGCCGTACCGGCTGGAAGTCATGCTCCAGGGCTTCCGCACCTACGTCCAGACCGGCATCGTCCTGCAGGTGGGCGCCACGCCGGTGATCAACGCCGTCCTGTCGGTCGGCGCGCTCGAGGAGTCGGTCACGGTGGAGGGCGCGGCGCCGCTCGTGGACGTCCAGAGCCCGGGGATCAGCGACGTCGTTCGCAACGAGGAGATCCTGGCGCTGCCGCTGAACGGCCGGAATGCGGTGGAGCTCGTGACGATCGCGGGCGCCGCGGTGCAAGTCACCAACGCGCCGTCGCGCGCGGTGCCCGGCGGGATGGGGATTTCGGTGGCCGGCGGCCAGGCGTTCGGCGTGGCGTACCTGCTCGACGGCGCCATGCACAACAACCCGCAGGACAACATGAACTACCCGTTCCCGTTCCCGGATGCGCTGCAGGAGTTCAGCGTGGCGACGAGCGGCCTCAACGCCCAGCACGGCATGCACTCCGGCGCTGCGGTCAATGCGGTGACGAAGTCGGGCACGAACCGCTTTGCCGGCAACGCCTTCGAGTTCCTGCGCGATCACCGCTTCAACGCCACGAACCCGTTCGCGCAGATCGGCCCCGACGGCACGCGCGTCGACGACGGCCTGAAGCGCAATCAGTTCGGCGGCACCCTCGGCGGACCGATCGTGCCGAACCGCCTCTTCTTCTTTGGCGCCTATCAGGGCACGACGGTGCGCCAGCAGCCGGCCGCCAACATCGCGCGGGTGCCGACGGCGGCGATGCTGGCCGGCGACTTCACGACGGTCACCTCGCCGGCCTGCAACAACGGCCGCCAGCTCACGCTGCGCGGCGGGTTCGTGAACAACCGCGTCGATCCCGCCCAGTTCAGCCGGGCGGCGCTGAACATGATGAAGTTCCTGCCGACGACGACCGATCCCTGCGGCGAGGTCATCTACTCGCAGCGAAAGGACGGCAACGAGGGACAGTACCTCGGCCGGGTCGACTACCAGCGCACGGCCGACGACACGTGGTTCGCCCGCTACATGGCGACCTCCGTCAGCAACCCGAGCCCGGTGCGCGACGGCGACAGCGCGCTGTCGCTGTACGACGCCGCCAACAACACCGGCCTGCAGGGCCGGGACGGCCTGGTCCAGTCGCTGGCCATCGGCGACACGCACGTCTTCGGCGCGAACACCGTGAACTCGCTGCGCTTCGTCTTCAACCGGGCGGCCGTCCGTCTCTTCGTGCCCGACCTGTTCGACCCGTACGACCTCGGCTCCGACGTCTTCAGCTACTCGCCGCACGTGATGTGGGTCCGCGTGCAGGGTGCGTTCGAGGCCCAGAATCTCGGGCCGAGCCAGTTCCGGACGAATGCCTCGCAGATCAGCGAGGACTTCACGATGGTACGCGGCGCGCACCAGATCTCGGTCGGCGGGAGCGCGGCCTACTGGAAGTACTACTTCGAGACGCAGGCACGCTCCGGCGGGTTCTGGATCTTCACCGGTCAGCTGACCGGCCTGGGCCTCGGCGACCTGCTCATGGGACGCGTGGGCCGGCTCGAGCACGGCGGCCCGGCGATCCTGCCGATGGACCAGTGGTACGTGGGTCTCTATGCGCAGGACACCTGGCGCGCGTCGCCGCGGGTCACGATCAACGGCGGCCTCCGCTGGGAGCCGTACTTCGGGCAGAACGTGACGAGCGGCGCCGTCTACAACTTCAGCCGCGAGAACTTCCGTACGAACGCGAGGAGCCAGACGTTCGTGAACGCGCCCGCCGGGCTCATCTATCCGGGCGATCCCGGGTTTCCGCCCGGCCAGCGGGGGCTGTACGCCCAGTGGCTCAACTTCTCGCCGCGCGTCGGGATCGGGTGGGACGTGGCCGGGGACGGCCGCACCGCGGTCCGCGCGTCCTACGGGCTGACCTACGATTTCCCGAACGCGGAGTATCAGCTCATCAACGCCAACTCGCCGCCCTACGGCAATCGCTCGATCGTCGAGGATCCCCCTGGCGGCTTCGATCGACCCTACGCGCACCTCGGCGGGGATCCCCACCCGATTCGTACGCACCGCGAGACGCAGTTCCTCCCCTTCGGCGCCTACGGCGCGACCGATCCGCACATCAACTCGCCGCGTATCCAGCAGTGGAACGTCACCGTCGAGCGGCAGCTCGGCACCGTCTGGCAGGTGGCGGCGAGCTACATCGGCAGCCACACCGATCGGCTGTGGGGGCAGGTGGCGGTCAACCCCGGCGTGTTCCTCGGGCTCGGCCCGTGCACGCTGCAGGGGGTCTTCTATCCGACGTGCACCACCAACGCGAACCTGAATCAGCGGCGCGTGTTGTCGCTGTCGGGCGAGAACCCCGCGTCGGCGCGGCTCATCGGCAACATGGACATCCACCAGGCCGTGGGCACGCAGGACTACAGGGGGCTGAAGCTGTCGTTCCAGCGCCGCGCGGCCGCCGGCCTGAGCCTCAGCGGCAATTACACCGTGTCGCGCTGCTTTGGCGATGCCACGCCGCAGACGGGCGGCTTCCCCCAGATTGCCAACGGCTTCACCGACCCGACCAACTTTGCCTTCGATCGCGGACTGTGCGACCAGGATCGGACACACATCGGCGTCTTCGTCGCCGGCGTACAGACGCCGCAGGTGGCCGCCGGCGCGCTGCGCGGCGCGCTCTCGGACTGGCGGCTCTCGGGCATCCTCAGCGCGCGCTCCGGGCCGCCGCTCAACGTCGTCGCGGGCCAGGACCGCGCGTTCTCCGGCATCCAGAACCAGCGGGTCGATCAGGTGCTCGCCAACCCGTACGGCAGCAAGACGCTGAACAACTGGCTCAACCCGGAGGCCTTTGCGCTGCCGGCGCCGGGCACGCTCGGCAGCTTCAGGCGGAACAGCCTGCGCGCCCCGGCGTACTGGTCAGTGGACCTGGCGATCTCGCGGATCGTTCCGCTGGGACTCAGCCGGACGCTGGAGCTGCGCGTCGAGACCTTCAATCTGTTCAACACGTTCAACTGGGGGTCGCCGATCGCGGGACCCGTGCAGAACGGACGGCTGACGGACACCAACTTCAGCTCGCCGGCCTTCGGCCGGGTCACGAGCATGGCCGGCACGCCGCGGGTCATGCAGTTCGGTCTGAAGTACGGCTTCTGAGGCGGGAGGGCCGGGTCGCGACGAACACCTCGTGCGACCCGGGCTCGAGCTCGGAGTGCTCGAAGGGGCGCGAGCGCGCGTCGAATCCCGCGTCCGACAGCAGTCGGATCCAGTCGGCGCGCGCGAAGAGCCCCTCGACGTGGCGGTCGTGCTCGACGCGCACGGTGCCATCCGGTGAGCGGAGCAGGTAGGCGTAGTCGACCAGATACGTCGTGTCCGACGGATCGGGATCCCGCGTCCACTCCAGGTAGCGGAGGCCGCGGCCGTCGCCGTCGGAGCCGCCATGATCGGTCGACGGGCGGAACGTCTCGCGCACGAAGTCGGGTGCGAAGAGCGCCGCCCCTCCGGGCCGGCAGTGCAGGTAGGCGGTCTCGATCGCCTGTTTGAGATCGGCCTCCGTCGTCATGTAGCACACGGCGTCGTGGACGAAGACGGCGTCGAACTCCCGCCCGAGCCGCACCGAGCGCATGTCGCCGTCGACGTGCTCGCAGTCGGGATTGAGCGCGCGGCTCACGGCCCGCATGCCCGCCGACGGCTCGACGAGCACGAGCGCGAACAGGTGCTTCAGGTGCGACGCGTTGTTGCCGCCGCCGCTGCCCAGCTCCAGCACGGCGCGGAGCGGTCCGTCGCACGCGTCGGCCAGGGCCTGCGCGTAGAAGGCGGCTTCCTCCGCATGCTCGGCCGGCGGGGAGAGGAGCGGCCACCAGGCGGCCAGCTCGTCGTACATCTTCGGCGGCGCCACGACTCAGGATGCCTCGTCGAGCACGACGAGCCGGACCCTCACGGTATCGCCGTGCCCTTTGGAGCCCCGCACGCGCTGCGGGACCGGGAGCAGCGAACGGCCGTGCGCGCGGTCCCGCCAGACGCTCGTCACCCACTCGCGGCCGTCGACAGTGGCGCGGACCGGCGTGCGGCCCCACGGTCGCGTGGCGGGCGGGGCGTGCCTGCCGGGGATCGGCGCAAACGTCCATCCCCCCTTGCCGGGGTAGCGAAACAGTCTGGTCGTGAAGCCCTTCGGCCGTGGCGACATCGCGCACCAGTCCCGTGCAGCCGCGTCTTCGAACCGCCTGCCGTCGGGTTCGCGAAACATTCTAGTCGCACGCGTCTTGCCGGGGATCTGCGCATCGGGACCCTCGCCTTTGTTGTACCGTGTGACCATGTCCGACCTGAAAGACGACCTTGCCGCGCTGCGCATCGAGCGCACGCCGGACCGCCCGGCCCGCCGCTGGATCGGCTGGGTCGTGCTGCTGGTCGTGGCCGGCGCCGGCGGCGCCGCCGCCTGGCAGTGGGCCACGCGTGAGCGGCCGGTCGCAGTCGAGACCGCGGTCGTGTCGGAGCGGGCGTCGGGGATGCAGGCCGTCGTCCTCAACGCCTCGGGATATGTCACGGCGCGGCGCCGCGCGACCGTCGCCTCCAAGATCACGGGCACGCTCGTCGAGGTGAACGTCGAGGAGGGCATGGCCGTCAAGGAGGGGCAGGTGCTGGCGCGTCTCGATGACGCGACGCTGCGGGCGACGCTGGCGCTCGCCGAGGCCCAGGTCGAGGCGGCGCGGACCGGCGTGCGCGAGAACGAGGTGCGCTTTCACGAGGCGCAGCTCACGCTCGCGCGGCTCACGCGCCTCATCAAGGACGGCATCGTCACGCAGGCCGAGCTGGAGGCCGCGCAGGCGCAGGTCGACTCCTTCGACGCGCGCATCCAGGCCGCGCGCGAGCAGGTGCGCGTGGCCGAGCGGGAAGTGGCGCTCGCCAAGGCCAACCTCGACGACACGATCATCCGGGCGCCGTTCAGCGGCGTGGCCATCTCCAAGGACGCGCAGCCGGGCGAGACGGTCTCGCCCATGTCCGCCGGCGGCGGCTTCACGCGCACCGGCATCTGTACCATCGTCGACATGGAGTCGCTGGAGATCGAGGTGGACGTCAACGAGGCGTACATCAACCGGGTCCGGCCCAGCCAGGACGTGACGGCGCTGCTCGACGCCTATCCCGACTCGCCGATTCCCGCGCGCGTCATCACCGCCGTGCCGACCGCCGATCGGCAGAAGGCCACCGTGCTCGTCCGCATCGCGTTCACACGGCTCGACCCCCGCATCCTGCCCGACATGGGGGTGAGGGTGACATTTCACCGGCGCGAGGACGAGGCGGGCGAGGCGCCGGCGTCGCGCGCAGTGCCGCTCGTGCCGAAGGCCGCCGTCCGTGCCGAGGGGAGCGGGTCGTATGTCTTCGTGGTCTCGAGCGACGGCATCGTCGATCGGCGCCCCCTGACGGTCGGCGGCGCCGACGGCGATCGCCTCGAGGTGCTCGCCGGCCTCGAGCCGGGCGAGCGGGTCGTAGTGTCCCCGCCGCCGGAGCTGGCGAGCGGCATGCGCGTGGTCGAGGGACAGTAGTCAAGAGACGAGAGACCAGAGACTCCTGGATGACCGAACAACCTCTCGTGTGCGTGCGGGACGTGCACAAGCATTTCACCCGCGGCAGCGAGCGCGTCGACGTGCTGAAGGGCGTCAACCTCGAGATTCCCCAGGGCGACTTTCTGGCCTTGATGGGGCCGTCGGGGTCGGGCAAGACGACGCTGCTCAATCTGATCGGGGGCCTCGACGCGCCCACGGGCGGCGAGGTCGAGGTGGGCGGCGTGCGGATCAGCGCGCTCGCCGGCGGGGCGCTGTCGCGCTGGCGGTCGCAGCACATCGGCTTCATCTTTCAGCTCTACAACCTGCTGCCGGTGCTCACGGCCGAGCGCAACGTGGAGCTGCCGCTGCTGCTCACGCGCCTCTCGAAGGCCGATCGCCGGCGGCGCGTCGCCATCGCGCTGAAGGTCGTCGGCCTCACCGATCGCGCCCGGCACTACCCGCGCCAGCTCTCGGGCGGGCAGGAGCAGCGCGTCGGCATCGCGCGCGCGATCGTGACCGACCCCACCCTGCTGCTCTGCGACGAGCCGACCGGTGATCTCGATCGCAAGGCGGGCGACGAGGTGCTGGATCTCCTGCAGGCCCTCAACCGCGATCACGGCAAGACGATCGTCATGGTGACCCACGATCCCCGCGCCGCCGGGCGGGCCCGGCGGACGCTGCACCTCGACAAGGGGATCCTCACCGGGGACGGGAACCGATGAAGTTCGTGCCGCTCATCTGGCGCAACATCTGGCGGCGGAAGTTCCGGACGACCTTCACGCTGCTCTCGATCTTCGTCGCCTTCCTGCTCTTCGGGATCCTGATGACGATTCGGACCGCGTTCAGCCTGGGGGTCGACGTGGCCGGCCTCGATCGGCTCGTGCTCATCCACAAGGTGAGCCTGATCATGCCGCTCCCGTACGCGTACCTGGCGCGCCTCCAGCAGACCGAGGGCGTGGAGCGCGCCACGCATCAGACGTGGTTCAACGGCATCTATCAGGATCCGTCGAACTTCTTCGCGAACATCGCCGTGGAGCCGGAGCCGTTTCTCGCGGTCTACCCCGAGTTCCGGCTGCCGCCGGAGCAGTTCCAGGCGTGGCTCGCCGATCGCCAGGGCGCCATCGCGGGCCGGGACCTGGCCGAGCGCTTCGGCTGGCGCGTCGGCGACCGGATCCCGCTCACCGGCACCATCTGGCAGCCGAAGCAGGGGCAGACCTGGGAGTTCAACCTCGCCGGCATCTACGACGGCGCCGACGGCGTCGACAAGACGCAGTTCTTCTTCCGGTACGACTACCTCGACGAGAACCGCGCCGAGGGCGCGGGGCTGGTCGGCTGGTACGTCGTGAAGATCGCCGACGCCTCGCAGGCGGTGGCGCTGAGCCGCACGTTCGACGCGATGTTCGCCAACTCGTCGGCCGAGACGAAGACGACCACCGAGAAGGGGTTCATCGAGGGCTTCGCGCGGCAGATCGGCGACATCGGCGCCATCATGGTGGCCATCTCCACGGTCGTGCTGTTCATGTTCGGCCTCGTCGCGGCGAGCACGATGGCGCAGTCGGTCCGGGAGCGGACGAGCGAGCTGGCGGTGCTCAAGACGCTCGGCTTCACGGGCGGCGCGGTGCTGGCGCTCATCCTCGCGGAGTCGCTGCTCCTGGTCTTCGTGAGCGGGGGGCTCGGCCTGGCGGCGGCCTGGCTGTTCGTCCAGCAGGGCGACCCGACCGGCGGCCTGCTGCCGATCTTCGTGCTGCCGCCGCGCGACCTGGCGATCGGGGTCGCGCTCATGGCGGCGATGGGGCTGCTCGCCGGCGCGGCGCCGGCGATCGGGGCGCTCCGCCTGCGGATCACCGACGCCCTGCGGAGGGCCTGACATGGGATGGTTCACCCAGACCGCCGCCGTCATCGCCCTCAATCTGCGGACGATCCCGGCGCGGCTCGGCTCCTCGGCCGTCGCGATCGTCGGCATCGCGGGTGTCGTGGTCGTGTTCGTGTCCGTGCTGTCGATCGCCGCCGGCTTCTCGGCGGCCATGGAAGGATCCGGATCGCCCGACCGCGCGCTCGTGATGCGGAGCGGCGCCGACACGGAGATGACGAGCGGCCTCGAGGGCGCCGACGTCGACGTCATCAAGCAGGCGCCGGGGATCCGCCGCGACGGCGCCGCGACGCTGGCGTCGGCCGAGGTCTACGTGATCATCGACCTGCCGAAGAAGTCGAGCCCCGGCTCGGCGGCCAACGTGCCGCTGCGCGGCATCGAGCCGGCGGGGATGACGGCGCGCGACGAGGTGTCGCTCGTGCAGGGCCGCATGTTCCAGTTCGGCACGAGCGAAGCGATCGTCGGCCGGGGCGCCAGCGCGCAGTTCGTCGGGCTGGCCGTCGGCGACACGATCGTCTCGGGCCAGAACCGGTGGCAGGTGGTCGGCCTCTTCGAGGCCGACGGCGGCGTGGCCGAAACCGAGATCTGGACCGACGCGCGCACGCTGCAGGGCGTCTACCGCCGCGGCAACACGTTTCAGTCGGTGCTCGCGCGGCTCGACACGACGCAGTCGTTCGACGCGTTCCGCGACTGGCTGGCGTCGAACCCGCAGGTCAACGTCGCCATCCGCCGCGAAGACGAGTACTACGCGGCCCAGTCGGTGGCGATGTCGCGGCTCATCCGGTCGATCGGCTTCGGCATCGCCGCGCTCATGGGCATCGGTGCCGTCTTCGGCGCCATCCTGACCATGTACACCGCCGTCGCGACCCGCGCGCGGGAGATCGCGACGCTGCGGGCGCTGGGGTTCAACACGGCGTCCGTGCTGGTGTCGGTCCTCGTCGAATCGCTGGCGCTCGGGGGCATCGGCGGCGTGATCGGCGGCGCCGCGGCCTACGCGGCGTTCAACGGCTACCAGACGTCGACGATGAACTTCCAGTCCTTCAGCCAGGTCGCCTTCGCGTTTCGCGTCACGCCGGAGCTGCTGGCGACGGGGCTGATCTACGCGCTGGCGATGGGGCTCCTCGGCGGCCTGCTGCCCGCGCTGCGCGCCGCGCGCCTGCCGATCGCGTCGGCACTGCGGGAGCTGTAGTCGGCGCCGTTTTCGTTCGTAGGCAGTGTCCGGCTTCAGCCGGACCAACGGACATCTCGCATTACGGGGCGACCGTGACCTTCACGTAGCCGTTCGTCCAGCAGCACTGATTGCCGGACGAGGTGTCGACGCGCCCGAAGTTGTCGACACGCACGCGAAGGACGTGCTCGCCCGGCTGCGTAAAGGTCACCGACGTCGTCGCCGACCCCTGCAACTCCGGGATCGGCGTGCGCGGCGGGCTGAAGGTCACGGGACCCGGCCCGGAGTGCTTGTACCACCGCACGTTCATGGCCGCCTTGGTCTTGGTGGCGACCGGCACCGGGGTCGCTTCCCGATTGCTGTCGTCCGCGATCCAGATCGTCAGCCCCACCGGGACCCCGACGCGCGCCTGCAGGGGGTCGGCGTCGATGCCCGTCGGGCCGCGGCCGGCCGGGCCATCGGGCTTGAAGCGGAGCAGCGGCGGGACCGATCCCATCGCCATCGGCCACCGCAGCTGATAGGCGCCGGTGCGCGCTCGCCCGGGCACGCTGTAGGCCAGCCCGCGCACGCGCAGCGTCCAGACGACGTCGCCCTGAAAGCCGGCCGGGACCGTCACGGTGAACACGCCCCGCTCGCGCTCGCGGCGTCCCCCGGCCGCGCCGGCCGCCGCCGCGGCGTCATCGCGCTGGACATCGGGCGCCGCGGGGACGAACGTCGTCGGTTGCCGGCCGTCGAATTCCTTCGGCGTGATGACGTTGTCCGGACCGAGCGGAATCTCGACGGTCTCGTCCCGATTGAGATTGGAGTAGCCGAACGAGAGCGTGATCGTGCCGTCGGGGTTCTGGTACCAGCCGTCGAAGAAGGGCGCGACTCGGAGGCCTTCAGGGGGCAGCGGGGAGAGCGGCCGCTGACCCTGCGCGTCGAGACCGGCAGCCGCGACCAAGGACACGAAGATCACGGAGAACACCCATCGATGTCGGGTTCTCCGTGACCTTCGGGGTTGAACTCTCACGGGCTCCGGGCTTAGCGCGTGGTGTTGCTCGTCTTCGCGCGCGCCTCCCGCTCGGCCTTGATTCGCGCGTACGCCTCGTCGTCGAGATGCGTCACCGCGATCCAGGCGTGCGACATCTCATCCGCCGTCCGGCTGCCGAGCCCCACCCACTGATCGGGATCGGGGTTGCCGCGGTTCGCCCGCGTGTTGTCGTAGTAGCCGGTGATGACGAGCACCGCGCCCTTCGGCACGAGCGGCGCCGCGTCGTCGTCGAAGATGTGGCTCGTGTGCCAGTTGTTCGTCCAGTTCGAGACCGAGCTGATCATCTCGAGCTTGCCGGTATCCGGATAGAAGATCTCCAGCGTCTTACCGACCAGCCGGAAGTGGCCGTGCGGCTGGAAGCTGTCGAGCCGGACCGGCGTCTTGAACGAGTGGAACCCCTGGGTCATCACCGTGCCGTTCGGCGGGATCTCCAGCTCGCCGCCCTTCATCAGCAGCGAATAGAGCTTGAGATCCTGCTTGAACTTCGCCTGGTGGCCGTCCGGGTAGAGCCAGATGCCGAGCTCGATGACGTCGTCCTTGAGCTCCTGGCCGGTGGGGTAGTAGTGCACGTCCCACTGCACCATCGCATTGGCGGGCAACGTCCGGCACGAATCGGGCGGCACGATCTCGCCGGCCTTGCCGAGGGCGTACTCGGTCAGGCGGTCGCCTTCCTTGTACTGGCCGGTCTTCTCGTCCATCACCAGCAGCTCGCTGTTGGCGTGGTGCGCCGCCGCGCGCCCCTTCAGCGACGGCTTGACCGAGACCGCCTTGATGCAGCGGTCCGTCGTCAACCCCGTCGGGACGATCGGCCGCCACCAGACGTCCTGGCCGCGGGCCGGCAGCGAGTACGGCCTGGTCTTGACGACGAGGTCGGGCTGACCGAACTCGTCCTCGTAGGCCCACTTCAGCGGGTCGGGGAAGGTGATCGGCGGCGGCAGGTCCGCCGGATTGCCGAGCGGTGCGCCCCCGTCGGCCCAGCGCGCAATCGTCTGGATCTCGGCCGCGCTCAGACGCAGATCGCCCTTCAGCTTCTGGATGCCGACCTCGCGGTCGTAGCGATAGGGCGGCATCTCGCCCGCGACGACTTTCTGCCGGATGGCGCGCGCCCAGGGGCGCGCCTCCTCGTAGGTCGTGAGCGGCATCGGCCCGATCGAACCTGGCTGATGGCACTGCTGACAGTTCTTCTGGAGGATGGGGGCAACGTCTTTGGCAAAGGTCACTGTGGCGGGCGTGCCGGTCGCGGGCGCCTGCTGGGCCTGTGCCTGGGCCCCCGCGGCGTATGCAACGAAACCGGCTACCAGGACGGCCAGGGCACCGAGAGTCCTCGTCATATCGACCCCCTCGCGAAGGCGATTTTACAGCGATCTGCCGCCGGGGTGCACGATCTCCGTCCGGGCCGTCGGGCCTAGGCCCGGGCCGTCAGGACCGTCCGAAAGACGTCCATCGCCCTCCGCATCTCGTCCATGGTCCCGAGCGATATGCGGGAGTGGGTCTTCTCCATCGGCGGGAAGTCCCGGCCGACCGCCACGCCGAGCGCCTGGCAGGCCTCGCGGAACTCGGCCGCGGGCCGTCCCAGGGCCACGAAGACGTGGTTCGTGTGCGGCTCGGGCACGTCGTAGCCCAGCTTCCGGAGCCCCTGCAGCGTGAACTCGCGCACGCGGGCGTTCTCGGCCACCTCGGCCGCCAGGTGCGCGGTGTCGCCCAGCGACGCGATGGCGGCGGCGGCCGAGAGCGCATTCATGCTGCCGAGGCCCGACTGCTGGGCGATGGCGCGGACGGTTGCCGGCTGGCCGACGGCGTAGCCGATGCGGAGGCCGGCCATCCCGTGGGCCTTCGACATCGACCGGCTGATGAAGACCCCGGGCAGCTCCTGCGTCAGCGGCGCCGCCGTCTTGACCGCGGCGTCGTGGGCGTAATCCATGTACGCCTCATCGATGTGAATCACCGTGTCGGGCGACTCGCGCTTGATGCGGCGGACGAACCGCTCGACCGCGGCCGCGTCGTGGACCGTGCCCGTCGGGTTGTTGGGATTGCAGAAGTACACGAGCCCCGCACCCCTGGCCGCGACGGCCATCGCCTCCAGATCGATCGCCAGCGCCCGATCGACGTGCACGGGCCTGACCGGGACGCCGATGCGCCGCGCGGTCGTCTCCGAGGTGCCGTAGGTCGGCGCCGCGGTCACCAGCGGCTTCGCGGCCGAACAGAATGCTCGGACGGCCACCTCGAGAATCGGGCCCGAGCCGGTCGCCGTGATGACGCTGTCGCGGCCGACGCCGTAGCGCCGCGCGATCGCGTCCACGAGATCGTTGGTGTAGTCGGGCGGATAGCCGCGCCCGAGACGCGGGGTCAGGGCGTCGCGGATCGCGGTGATCGCCGTGCGGCTCGGACCGCGCGCGTTCTCGTTGGAGCTGATCCGAATGACGCCGCCATCGTCGGGCGGCGGCATCGCGCCGGCCTCGAAGGCCATCGCCTCGCGGCCGCGGCCGATGATGAGCGCGGTGGACAGCCCCGCGCCGCCCAATCCTAGTGTTCGGACTACGTCGCGACGGGACGGTGACATTGACGTCCTCCTCTCACCCGGACCGCCGGCGGGCGGCCCGGGCCACGCCGCCGTCTAGGTGGATGCGGGCCGATGCGCGCGCAGGAACGACCGGATGTGGCGCACGGCCAGCGGAATCCGCTCCGTGGGCTCTTTCCAGGGGTACAGGCTCACCTGGGCGTTCGGCGCGAGCATGGCCGCTTCCATCGCCACGGCGTACGGATGGGCCGGGATGTCATCGGGCAGGATCAGGACCGGCGTCCGGCAGCTGCGCACGAAGTCGCGGGTGACCGTGAACACGAAGTCGGCGTTGGTGCGGTACATCCGGGTCAGGAACCGGTCGACCGTCTCCATCGTGACGTCGGGCCGGCGCGCGACCAACTCGGGGCCCCAGCCCTTCATGTTGTTGTCGTAGAAGAGGTCGCGCATCTCGGGGCGCGATCCGCTCGGCTGCGCCAGCACCGCCGCGACCACGCGATCGGGCGCGCGCTCCAGGAGGTTCCAGATGAAGGGTCCGCCGATGCAGAAGCCCAGCACCATGAACTTGTCGACCTTGAGGTGATCCATCAGGCCGAGATGGTCGTCGGTGTAGGCGTCCCACGGCCGGTCGATCTCGAGCGGGCCGGTCGAATGGCCGCCGGTCGCGTTGCGCAGGTCCGCCCCGACGCAGCGGAACTCGTCCTTGAACGCCTCGATCGGGTCGAAGGGGCTGCGGCGCAGGCCCGCCGCGGTCGAGTTCAATCCGCCGCCGGCGATGAGCAGCAGCGGGAAGCCGGAGCCATGGACTTCATAGTGGATGCGCACCGGGCCGCGCTCGTAGAAGGACCCCGTGGGCGGTGCGGCCTGTTGCGCGAACACGCGCCCGGTTGCGGCCATCGCCGTGGCCGCGGCGCCCGTCTTCAGGAACTTGCGTCTGTTTGGATCCATAGGTGGCGTCCTCGCAGCGATACTTTACGCCAGGACGGGCTGGAATACACGCGGCCCGACGCCGGGCGCGTTCAGGCCGCCCGGCGCGTCGGGTCGCGCCCGTGCTCGCCGAGGGCGGCCTGCACCGACAGGAACTCGCCCACGTTGTCCATGGTGACGAGCCCGACCAGCTGGCCGTGGCGCAGGACGGCCACCGCGTGGCACTCGCAGGCCTGCAGCCGCCGGAACGCGATCTCCAGCATCTCGTGCGAATCGACGGTCTCGAAGTCGCGCCGCATGACATCGACGACCGGCGCGCTCCGCCCCCCGCGTGCCAGCGCGGCGGGCAGGTCCGCGTGCAGCAGGAGGCCCACGACCCGCCCCTCGTCAACGACCGGGAAGTCCTTCTGCGTGCCGGTGATGAGCAGCTCGACGGCGTGATCCAGGTCGTCGTGGGGCGACAGGGTCCGAAAGTCGGTGATCATCGCCCGGCGCACCGGAATGCCCGCCAGGGCGGACTTCATCTGCACCATGCTCGCCTCCTGCGCCGCGCCAATCCAGACGAAGAGCGCGATGAACAGGAGGAAGGGGTTGCCGATGAGGCCGAGGAACCCGAACAGCAGCGCCATGCCCTGTCCGATCTGCGCGGCGGTCTGCGTCGCGCGCGTGTACTCCATGCGCGTGGCCAGCAGGGCGCGCAGCACGCGTCCGCCGTCCATCGGGAAGGCCGGGAGCAGGTTGAACGCCACGAGGAACACGTTGACGTACATCAGGCGCTCTAGGAACGGCCCGCTCGTGACGCTCAGCCGGGTGAGCGGTTCCAGGCCGTTCGTCGTGGCCATCCAGCCGAAGAGCGCGGCCGCGATCACCACGTTCACCGCGGGGCCGGCCAGGGCGACCCAGAGCTCCTGCATCGGCTCGTCGGGCATCCGCTCCAATCGCGCGACGCCGCCGATGGGCAGCAGCGTGATGTCGCGCGTCTTGATGCCGTACTTCCGCGCGGTGAGCGCGTGGCCGAACTCGTGCAAGACGACGCACGCAAAGAGCGCCAGGATGAACGCGACGCCCGCCACCACGGCCGCCACGCTCTGCTCGGCGGCCCAGTGGCTCAGCGCGACCCACGCCACGAGCAGCAGAAACGTGGCGTGCATGTGCACGTCGATGCCGGCCACGCGAGCCAGCTTCCAGGACCACATGGCGGTCTCGCTTTCTCCGGCGATGCGCCCGCGCCCCTGCGCGAGTTGTCAGGCCGCCGGCGACTGCCGGGTCTCGCGCTCCTGCCGCGCGTCCTCGGGCCGGAGCGCAGGCCCCGTCCACCATGACGCTATGACGCCGAAGCCCAGGACGGCAAGTACGACGAGCAGCAGGTAGATGTTGAACCCGGGGCCGAGCGCCGCCTGGAGCGGCTGGGCCAGCAGCATCTTGAGCCCGACGATGGCGAGCACCGTCGCCAGCGACTGCTTGAGGTAGCGGAACCGGTCGATCAGGTCGGCGAGGGCGAAGTAGAGGCTGCGCAGGCCGAGAATGGCGAACACGTTGCTCGTGAAGACCAGGAAGGGGTCGGCGGTGACGGCGAAGATCGCCGGGATGGAGTCGACGGCGAACACGAGGTCGGTCGTCTCGACCAGGATGAGCGCGAGCGCCAGCGGCGTGAGCATGCGGGTGCCGGGCGCGGTGCCGTCCACCGCCGCG
>Ga0194128_10001179_pt1 | contig 46255 bp, 48 predicted proteins | sample TA2KigCa65mmetaG_FD_148650 | JGI IMG/M metagenome (GOLD analysis project Ga0194128, IMG submission 148650) | Freshwater microbial communities from Lake Tanganyika, Tanzania - TA2015037 Kigoma Deep Cast 65m | ecosystem: Environmental > Aquatic > Freshwater > Lake | place: Tanzania: Lake...
GGTGTTCTCCCGCGCACGCTTGCCGCAGTCGGATCAGGGGTGCCCGCGCTCATCATCATCGCTGGCGCCCTCTGGTCGATCGTGCGCCTCGTCTCCCGACGTTCACCGGCGTTCGCCGGGGTGCAACGCCGCAACCTCGTGTCCACGCCGCGACTCGTCGTCAGCAATGTGTTGATCGCAATCGGCACCCTCGTGTTGTCGGCGAGCGGCTCGCTAGCCGGGCGGCTCGGCGAAGAGCAAGCCTTCACCGTCACGTTGTCGGTTGGTGTGGTGATTCTCTTCGTCGGCTTCATGGTGCCGGGTGTGCGCGGCGTTGCAACTGGCACGAGCCGCACGGCGTAGCCGGCGAAATGAATTAGCGCAGCGCGCGGCGCAGAACTTTGCCCGTGCCGCCGGTGGGCAACTGTTGCACGAACAGCACCTTCGTCGGGCACTTGTAGCGCGCCAGTCGTGCGCGGCAGTGGTCGATGAGCGCGTCTTCGTCGAGTGATTGCCCGGCCCGCAACACCACGTTGGCGCGCACCGTTTCGCCGGTGTGCGGATGCTCGACACCCACCACTGCGGCTTGCGCAACGGCGGGATGTTCGAGAATCGCCTCCTCCACTTCGGCCGGGTACACGTTGAAGCCCGACACGATGATCAGGTCCTTTGCCCGATCGACGAGATAGAAGAAACCGTCGTCATCGATCACCGCGACATCACCCGTCCGCAACCAACCGTCGGCGGTCAGCGCCCGCGCGGTTGCCTGCGCATCCTCGAAGTATCCGCGGAACACGTTCGGCCCGCGCACCCAAATTTCACCGGCATCACCGCGCAGCACGTCTTCACCGTTCTCGTCGACGACGCGCACCTCCACCCCGGGCAGCACCCGACCAATCGAACCAATCTTGGCGAGCGCGGTGTCGCGATCGACGTCGGTCGTGGTGGTCACGACGGGTGAGCACTCGGTGAGCCCGTATCCCTCGGTGACGAGCAGACCGAAGCGTTCGTGCAGCGACCGCGTGGTGTGCTCCGGCATCTTTGCCGCGCCGGTCAGCGCGGTGCGCACGGTGGCGAAGGTGTCTTTGGGCAGGTTGGGCATCTGCTCGAACGCCATCCACAGTGGCGGCGCGCCGGGAATCAGCGTGATCCTGCGGTCACGGATGGTTTCTACGGCGGTCATCGGGTCAAAGCGCTCGATCAACACGATCGCCGAACCGCGCATCAGCGAGTACGCCAGTACCACATTGAGCCCGAAAATGTGGAAGAACGGCAGCACGCCATAAACGATGTCGGTGTCGTCCATCTTGCGCACCTGTGCGAGTTGGTCGAGGTTGCTGAGCAAGTTCGCATGCGACAACATCGCCGCCTTCGGCGAACCCGCCGTGCCACTCGTGAACAACATGACCGCGAGGTGCTCCGGGTCCACTTCCACGATCGGTGCCGGTGCGTGCGTGACGACATCCTTGAACTGCAGCGCACCTGGCAAGTCGGTGGTGGCAATCACGTGCGCGAGGTTCGGCAACGCGGTGCGGTCGACGTTCGTCCACCCGCCAACCGCAGAAGGAGCAATCACCACTGCACGGGCGCCAACGACGCTCAACTCTCGCTGCAGTTCGGGGGCTGGCGCAATCGGGTTGAGTGGCACGCACACGATGCCACGACCGACACACGCAAAGTAGGCGACGACGAACTCCACCGTGTTGCCACACAAGAGCGCCAGTCGATCACCCTTGCCAACACCAAGTTCAGCGAGGGCGCCACGCATCGCCGCAATCTGCGCCCGCACATCGCCATAGGTGTAGACCACACCGCGACTGATGATGGCCGTCGATGCGGCGGGATGTGCCTCGAGAATGGTGGCCAGGTTCATCGCGCCAACAACTCCAGCTCTTTGGGCTAGCTCATCAGGATTGAAATGAGACCGGCTGCGAAAATCGCGAGCAACAACAACCCGAGCGCCAGAGTGGTGGCCGGACGCACGACGCCAACCCTAGTGAGCCGGATTCCGGCGCAGGGAAACGTTCGTCGTCACGCCAGGCGCATCAGCGAGTGCAGCAAGTCGCACCACATCCCCGACGGCGATCGACAACTCTTCGGCGGCAGAACCACGATCGACACAAATCGCGAGCATGCCGAAGGAGTCAACGACGAGCCCGATACCGCCGCCAATCTCGGAGAAGTTGCGCACCACGTTGGCTGCCCTCGTCGAGCGCTCGCCTGTCGGTGAAGTGAGACCGACGCTGACTCGATCACCCAGCGCGGCCACATCGTGGGGCCCGACATTCAGTTGACAGTTGCCGTAGCGGTCGACCCATGTCACCTCGGCGATCGTCTCGTCGCCTTCGATACGTGACAACGGCACGACGCCGGGTAACAACAAGTTGGGGTCGATCGCATCGCCGAGTTCGGCGAATGGCACGCCGTTGCAGAGATGCGCGGCGGCCGGCGCAAAAATGTCGCGTCCGGCGAACGTGGCACCTGGTGCTTCCAAGTGATATTGCGGATTGTTCAGAACGACCGCGGCATCCGCGCCGCCCGCCAACGCGGTGCCCATCGAAAGCAGCCCGTTGTCGGGGCCGATGAGGATGCCGCGCCCCCCGCCCACCGAGATCGCCACCCCGCGCCGTGCCGTGCCGACACCTGGATCGATGACCGCCAACACGATGCCCGACGGAACGTACGAAATGCAGCGCGCCAGGGCGAGGGATCCGGCCCGCACGTCAAACGGGGGGATCTCGTGGGTCAAATCAATCACCCGCGCGTGCGGCGCGATGTCGGCGATGACGCCCTTCACGATGCCGACGAATTCATCGCGCAATCCGTAATCGGAGAGAAACGAGATCGTGTCGTAGCGCTGCGCGTTCACTGCACGGTCACGCTACGCCCGCCAGAAAACGCACAATCTTGTCGCGCAACTTGCGGCGAGAAAACGTAAGGGTCGGTGCCAACCCCCCGACGGCACCGACCCATACGGCGCAACCCTTGCGGGCGCGACTCCCGGAGCGGCAAGCCGCCCGGTGATTTGTTGTGTCCCTACCTTACGCACCGTTTTTCGGTTTGCAACCTCTCTGCGCAGGAATTTTCTGTGCCCTGTACGCCTCCCGACGCGCGGTACGACGGGTTGCTATCCTGACGACGAGACGCTAGGCGTCACCGAGTTGCTTGCTGCGTTGCGTGGCAGCGTGCACGGCAGCAACCACTGCATCGCGCACTGCACGATCGTCGAGTGCGCCGACACCTGCGGCAGTCGTACCCTTGGGCGACGTTACGCGTGCGCGCAACTCCTTTGCATTCTGCGGCTCTCGTTCGAGCAGTGCTGCAGCGCCGACGAGCACACGCGCGACCAATTCACCACTCAGGTGTGCATCGAAACCCTCGGCGATCGCCGCGTCTCGCAACGCTTCGGCCAGGTAAAACACGTATGCGGGGCCCGAACCCACCAACCCAGTGAAGGCATCGAGCATCGGCTCATCCAACTCCACCACCATGCCGATCGATTGCAGCAACTCACCCGCCCACGCACGATCGTCGGCCGTGCACGAGGCAGAAACGCTGAACGCCGTCGCCGACAAGCCCACCAGTGCCGGGGTATTCGGCATCGCCCGCACCACTCTTACGTTGGGGCCGCAGGCATCTTGCAGCGCGGCGAGCGTCACGCCTGCCGCAATCGACACGACGCGCCGCGCACCGGCGGCAACCGCGAGCCGACAGGCGGCAACTGCATCAGCAGGCTTCACCGCAATGATCGCCTCGCTGCAAGCGGGCACATCGGCGGTCACTGAGACACCAGTGAACATCGCCGCCAGGGACACTCGACGCTCGGCACTCACTTCACAGATGGCGAGATCACCCGCGGTTCGACCCGCTTGCAGCAAACCCTGAGCGAGGGCCGCGCCCATGTTGCCGCCGCCGATGACGGCGAGCAGTGCGCGTTGGGTCACCACGCGAAGGCTACTGAGATGAGGAGAATCGACTGGCAAAGCCGAGGCGCACGAGGTCGTCGAACTGCGCTTCGACCGTGGCGAACAACGTACCGATGATGCGATCGAGTTCGCGCTCATCAAGCGACGAAAGCACGAGTTCGCCGGTGAGAAAGACGGCGTTCTCCGCACCCAACGCGTAGTGGACGCCGACCAGGCGTTCGTTGCGGCGCAGTAACAACTCGAATACCGCGGCCGAGTTCTCGTCGGGGAATGGCATCACGTAGGTCTCGTAGCGCAGTGTGCGTTGACCGAGTCGCAACCAAATGGTGGTGAACTCCTTGGCCTCACCGCGCAGACGCACCATCCAGCGACCCGCTTCGTCGGCGGCGCGCTGGGCGGCGACCACGTGCGGGTGTCTTGCGTGCGCCGTGGCGAGCCACTCGTCGATGCGTCGCTCGAGACCGACACGCCGGGCGTCGTCGAAGAGGTCAGTCATGCGCGACTCAGTTGCAGAGCACGAGGTCGCGAGCGGCGAACTCCGCCACGACGCGACGCATGCGACGAGCCGCACCCTGCCACGAGTACGCCGTACTGCGTTGCACCGCGCGCTGTCGCATCACGTCGGCGAGTGCGCTGTCGTCGAGAATCTGCGCGACGCGCCTGGCGAACAATTGACCATCGCGCTCCGGCACGAGGAAGCCGTTCACGCCATCGTCGACGAGCGAGAGCAATCCGCCGACCGCCGTGGCCACCACTGGTGTGCCACAGGCCGATGCTTCGAGTGCGACAAGGCCGAAGCTTTCGCTGCGCGACGGCACGAGCACGACGTCGGCGGCGCGATAGTAAGTGGCCAACAAATGGTGTGGCTGCGGTGCAACGAAGCGAATCTGTCGTGCAACACCGAGCGACTCCGCGAGTACGGTCACGCGACGCAGTTCGGCTTGGCCGTCCTGACCGCTCACACCACCGACGACGAGCAGCACGGCATCGCTGCGATGCAACGCAGCGAGGGCTTCGATGGCGACGTCCAATCCTTTGAGTGGCTGAATGCGACCGACGAAGAGCAGCACTGGGTGCGCACCGAGTGACAACGCGCTGCGTGCCCCACTGCGACTGCCCGGCGAAAAGTAGGCGCGATCAACACCCGGGGTGATTACCTCAACGGTGCCCGGCGAATCGTCGTACAACGTGCGGAATTGTTCGCGCTCTTCGCGACACGAAACGAAAATCGCATCACTGCAACCGATGACTGACGACTCGATCTTGTCGCGCTCGCGCGACTCCGCATCACCGTGCAGCGATTTGACCCGCGCCAGCGTGTGAAAGGTGGTGATGAGCGGCAGGTTGAGGTCGTGCTTCAACAAGTGTCCCGCCAATCCAGAGAGCCAATAGTTGGCGTGGATCACCTGCGCGGGCGAATGCGTGCGCAGATGGTGGCTCACCGTATCGGTGAACTCCGGAACGATGTCGACGAGTTGCTCTTTCGGAAGATCAAAGTCGCCGGCGCGCACGTGCACGAGACGATGGTTCGGCTCGATGTCGACCACCTCTGCGAGCCCGGGCTTCCAGGCGCGTGTGTAGGTGGTGCACTGCACGCCGAGTCGGGCGAGCGAAGACGTGAGTTCACGCACGTACACGTTCATGCCGCCGCCGTCGCCGACGCCTGGTTGGGCGAGCGGAGAAGTGTGCAGGGACAGCACGGCGACGCGCTGCGCGGGGGTTGCAGCCATGACAACCTGAACCTATCTGGATGACCCACCGAACGCCCGGGTCGGACGCGAACTTCTGCCGTCGTGTTGAGGGACGCCAGCCCGGCGCGGCGTTACGCCGTCGTGTCGTCGGCCACAAAACTGCGGTAAATCGCCAGCATCGCCTGTTTTTGCTCGTCGTTCAGCCGAATGTCGGTGACAATCGCGTCGACCACTGCGTTGCCCTGCGACTCTTTCGGGTCGAGCATGCCGGCACGCTCGTACAGCGTCTCGGCCGAGATCTCGAGCGCCCGTGCGATCTGCTGCAGGATTTCCGCCGACGGTTTGCGTAAGCCACGCTCGATCTGCGACAAGTAAGGGTTCGACACGCCGGCCCGTTTGGCGAGGTCACGAATCGACTGCTGGGCAATCTCACGTTGTTGCCGGATGAACGTGCCCAGATCTGGCCGTCTTCGGTTCACCACGCTTCAGCGATTCTCATCGAGCAACGAATCGACACTCGAGGTCGACGAGCGGTAGCGACGCACCAACTCTGCCGACATGGCGTCGATGCGTGCGAACAAGTCTTTGCGTTGCGCGGAGACCCGCAATTCGAAGTTGCCGAGTTCGCGCACGCATGCGTCGAGTTCGGCATCGTCGAGGTCGCGCAAGCCACCAAATCCGAGCGATTCGCACAGTCGTTCGAGTTCGACGCTGAGCGCATTGTCGGTCGTCACTTCGGTGTCGCGCGGCGGACGATTCGAACCCGAGCCACGCTCGGTGGCGAACACGCGCGTGATGCCATCGGTTACGTCGCGCTGCGGGGCCTCGCCGCTCGCCCGCCGCCGTACTTCGTCGCGGGCGAGATCGAGCCGACCCTGTGCCACACGACGTACGAACGACACGGCGTCTTCTTGCGCCTGCAGGTCGCTGCGCTGCGCGCGCACCTGATCCAACGTGAGGGCAGACAGCGCGTCGGCACCGCCCGACACCGGTGGCAACACGGCCACCTCATCGGTTTCCCCGACGGGCGAGTTCGGTGTGCACTCTTCGCCGTTCAACCAGATCGTGCACGACGACAGAACGGCCTCGAACGTCGGGCCGAATTGCTGCTTGGCGACCGCCAACACATCAGCGACGGTGTCGCCGGAGATCGTCTCGCGAGAACGCCCGGCAGCTTCGCGGGCGGAAGCAAAAAGCAGAAGTCGCGCCACGTGGTCAGCGTACCCAAGCGGCTACCCTGCGACGGGCACACCATGACCACGAACGCATCGCACAGCACCCTGCCGATCATCGTCGTGCGTCATGGCGAGTCGGAGTGGAACATGCTCGGCAAATGGCAGGGTCGTGCCGACACGCAACTCACCGACGCCGGCCGTCGTCAGGCACGCGAGGCGGCCCACACCATCGCCGCGCTCGGCATCGTGATTGATCGTGTTGTGGCGAGTTCGCTGACGCGTGCCAGCGAGACCGCCGACATCATCGCCCGACACCTCGGCGTCGGTTCGCCACACATCGACGAACGACTCGTCGAGACCGACGTGGGCCCGTGGGAAGGATTGTGCGAGCAGGAGATCGAGGCCGGCTGGCCGAATTATCTGCGCGATCGCCGCACGCCACCGAACTTCGAACCGCCCCACGAGGTGTTCGCGCGGGCGACCACTGCTCTGTGCGACCTTGCTCGTTCTGGCGAGCGAATGCTGGTGGTCAGCCACAGCGGCGTCATCCGCACCATCCGCCGCGTGATGAAGGCGCACGACCGCCGGCTGCACAACTTGGAGGGCTGTTTCTTCCACTTGTCGGACGCTGGCGAACTGATGGCCGGCGAGTTCGTGTTGCTCTCGACGTCGTCGCGGGCAGTCACCAACGACGCCGTCTAGCGTCGGTCGTCGTGCTGGCGCGACTGCTCGACGATTCCTACGACCGAGCGGTTCGCGACAATCTGATCCCGCTCACGGTGACCCGCACCGTCGCCAACACCGGCTACCGGTTCGCCCCGCCGTTCATCGCGATCATCGCCGGCAACGAGCAGGGCTTCGATGTTTCCATCGCGCAAGTGGGTCTGATCATCAGCATCTCTGAACTGGCGGGGTTCCTCGCCCCACTGCTCGGCACGTTCGTCGATCGCGTTTCACGTCGCACGGCGATAGCGGTCGGGCTCGGCGGTGCGTTCGTCGGCATCATGCTGATGGCTGGTGCACCGAACCTGATCGTGTTGTGCGTCGGGCTGACGCTGCTGAACCTGCTGAAGTCATGTTTTGATCTCGGCATGGCGGCATGGATCGCCGACCGCGTGCCGTACGTGCGGCGCGGTCGTGTCGTCGGCCTCACCGAAACATCGTGGGCGCTCAGTTTGTTGGTGGGTGTCTCGCTGCTCGGTCTGGTGACCGCTGTTTCGTCGTGGCGTGTGGCGTGCGCAATCGGCGGTGCACTCATCGCCGCGTGCGCCGTGTGGTTGGATGCGCGTCTGCGCCGCTCGGGCGAAATCGCGCACGCCACGGAAACAGCGACTTCCGTACCGGGCAAGATGACGATGCGCGCCTGGCTGGTGCCGATTTCCATGTTCGGGATGATGGGCGGGGCCCAATGTCTCTTCGTGACGTTCGGCGCCTGGCTCGCCGACGAGTTCGACTTCGGTGCATCGCGAATCGCGCTCGTCGGTTTCGCGCTCGGCATCGGCGAGCTGGTGTCGTCAACGTCGAGCGCGCGACTCACCGACCGCCTCGGCAAGGAACACAGCGTCGTGCTCGGGGCGACGATGATGGTTCCCTCCGCATTGCTGCTCGCAGCGTTCGATACGTCGCTCATCGTCGGCTTGGTCGGGCTCACCATCTTCATCATCGGGTTTGAATACGGCGTGGTCAGCATGTTGCCGCTCGCGACACAGCTCGTCGACTCGGCACCCGGCAAGGGCTTTGGTCTGGTGATCGGCGTCGGTACGTTCGGCCGTGGCGTGTTGACCATCGTCGCCACTTCGTTGTACGAGGACTACGGAATCTCGGGTGCCGCGCTCGCGGGCATTGCGTGTGCGGTGCTGAGTGCTGTGGCGATCGCGGGGTTCAGCCGCGGTAAGCGTTGGTGATCGGCAGACGCCGATCCTTGCCGAACGCCTTGCTCGTCACGCGCACGCCGGGCGGGAGTTGCCGACGCTTGTACTCGTTGTTGTCGACCAGTCGCACGATGCGGCGCACCAACGTTTCGTCGTGGCCAAGCGCGATGATTTCGGCGGCGGTGCGATCCTGCTCCACATAGAGCGCGAGCACCGCGTCGAGCACGTCGTACGGTGGCAGGCTCTGGTCGTCGCGCTGATCGGGGCGCAACTCGGCCGATGGTGCCTTCGTCAACGTCGCAGTCGGGATTACATCACGACCCGCCCGCTCGTTGATGCGGTGCGCCAACGCATAGACATCGGTCTTGAAGATGTCCTTCACCACCGCGAAGCCACCGACGGAGTCGCCGTACAGCGTGAAGTAGCCGACGGCGAGTTCGCTCTTGTTGCCGGTGGTGAGCACCATCCAGCCGAACTTGTTGGAGAGGGCCATCAGCGTGGTGCCGCGCACACGACTTTGCAGGTTTTCTTCCGTGACGTCGGCGGTACGACCAGCGAACGCCTCACCCGTCATCGCAAGATATGCGGCGAACGCCGGCTCGATCGGAATCGTCAGCATCTCAATGCCGAGGTTCGCCGCCAACTTCGCGGCGTCGGCCTTGGAGCCTTCACTCGAATAGCGCGACGGCATCGACACACCGTGCACGTGCTTGGCGCCAAGCGCATCGACGGCGATTGCCGCAACGAGAGCGGAGTCGATGCCGCCCGACAACCCGATCACCACGTCGGTGAAACCATTCTTCACCACGTAGTCGCGGGTGCCGAGCGCAAGCGCGGCGAGCATGCTGTCGAGTTCGCCGAGTGGCGGCGCGATGCGTGCAGAAGTTGGTGTCGACGCGTGCGCGAGCGGAACGTCAACGACCAGCAGTTCTTCGACAAAGTACGCCGCGCGCCCGACGACCTCGCCGCGCGCATCAACGACGAGTGAGCCGCCGTCGAACACCAACTCATCCTGACCGCACACTTGATTGACATAGACGATCGGCAATCCGGTTTCGCGGGAGCGGCTCACGACGGTGCGTTCGCGCTCACCGCTCTTGGCGCGGTCGAAGGGCGAACCATTCACGTTGATGCACAACTGCGAACCGGCTTCGCGCTGGCGAGCGAGGGGGCCGTCGGCAACCCACACGTCTTCACAAATGCTGAGCGAGACCGACACGCCCGCAACGTCGTACAGCGTGCAGTCGTTGTGCCCAGCGGCGAAGTATCGCGCTTCATCGAACACCGCGTAGTTCGGCAGCAACTGCTTGTGATACACGCCAACGATCGCACCGTTGGCACATAATGCGACGGCGTTGAACAGTTGCGGCGGTCGCGCACTCGACTGCTCGACGATTTCGTCGTCGGCAACAGCGACGAACCCGACCACCACCGCGCACCTTCCGCTACGCGCCGCCACTTTCTCCAACGCCGTCCGATTGTCGGCGACGAACCCGGCCTTCAAGACGAGGTCTTCGGGCGGATACCCCGAGAGGGTGAGCTCGGGGAAGGCGACGAGGTCGCAACCGGCCGCCTCGGCGCGCGCCAGAAACTCCTCTACCTTGGCCAGATTGTGCGCCAAATCGCCGACCCGTGGGTTGATTTGGGCAAGACCGACCCGTAACGAGGCTGGCGGTGCCGCGGTGGCCACGCCGTCAGGCTACTGAGGAGGCGATCCTTGCTCGTCTGTCATCGTCGGCACAGTGACCGGCACGACTGCCGCAACGTCGTTGGCACGGTGCACAGGGTCGCAATTTTCACACGCCGTTTACAAACGGATGATGCCGCCGACACGAAGACGAACGAAACTGACATGTCTCGTTTCACGAAGGGAAACACGCATGCCATACCAGGCCGAATACATCTGGATCGACGGTGTGAAGCCCACGCCGCTGCTCCGCTCGAAGACCAAGGTGCTCGACAACTCCGTGAAGACGCCGCCAATCTGGGGCTTTGACGGATCATCGACCGAGCAGGCGACCGGCGAGTCATCCGACTGCATGTTGAAGCCGGTGTTCTGGTGCAAGGATCCGCTGCGTGGCGGTCGCAACATCATCGTGATGTGCGAGGTGTATCTCGCCGCAACTAGTGAGCCGCACCCCACCAACACGCGCGCCGCATGCGCTGCAGCCGCCGCGAAGTACAAGGCGCACGGGATGATCTATGGCATCGAGCAGGAATATACGTTCATGCGCTTGAACGGTCGCCCGTTCGGTTTCCCCGAACTCGACGGCGAGCCCGGCCCGCAGGGCCCGTACTACTGCGGCGTCGGTGCTGGTCGCGTGATGGGTCGCGACATCATCGAGATCCACACGCAGGCCTGCCTCGATGCCGGTCTCATGATCTCCGGCACGAATGCCGAAGTGATGCCAGGTCAGTGGGAATTCCAGGTTGGTCCGCTCGATGCACTCGCGGTGAGCGACCAGCTGTACGTGGCTCGTTGGTTGCTGCACCGTGTCGCCGAAGACTTCGATGTGGTGGTGTCGTTCGATGCCAAGCCACAGAAGGGTGACTGGAACGGTGCCGGCGCGCACACCAACTTCTCCACGAAGGCGATGCGCAATTCGTACGACGCGATCGAGGTGGCGTGCAAGGCCATCGGCGACCGCGTGATGGAACACGTGAAGAACTACGGTCACGACATCGAGAGCCGTCTCACCGGCAAGCACGAAACGGCGCCGTGGAATCAGTTCAGTTACGGAGTCTCCAACCGCGGCGCGTCGATCCGTATTCCGTGGCAGGTGGCGCGTGACAGGAAGGGTTACGCCGAAGACCGTCGTCCGAACGCGAACATGGACCCGTACGTCGTCACCCGCCTCCTGCTGGAGACCGTGTGCTCGCAGGAAAAACTGCCAGCCCACGGCGGCAAGAAAAATGGCAAGGGTCGCAAGTAACCCTCCGGGGCGTGCACCAGCACTCGTGCGCAACAGCCGTTGCCGCCGGGCATTCTCGCTGGTGCGCGCCCCGGTTGCTTCCCGTGGCGAGGATCAGTAGTGACGGTTGACTGAGAGGGTGCCCGGCATGCTCGACGCCCAACGCGACTACGTTCTGCGCACCGTCGAGGAGCGCGGCATCCGACTGGTGCGTCTGTGGTTCACCGACGTGCTCGGCAACCTGAAGAGTTTCGCGATCAGCCCGGCCGAGTTGGAGAACGCGCTCAACGACGGCATGAGTTTCGACGGTTCGTCAATCGACGGTTACGGCCGCGTGCAAGAAGCCGATGTGCTCGCGCTGCCCGACCCGAACACTTTCGAGGTGCTCCCGTGGGTGGATTCAAAGGCGGCCGAGGCACGTGTCTTCTGCGACATCGCGCAGTTGGATGGCACGCCGTTCGAGGGAGACCCGCGCCAAGTGTTGCGCCGCAACCTGGAGGCCGCGCGCAAACTCGGCTTCGTCTTTTACATCGCACCCGACATCGAATACTTCTACTTCGCGCCACCTGCCGGCGGTCGCCCCACGCCGCTTGACGAAGGCGGGTTCTTTGATCTCACCACCACCGACATCACGAGTTCGTTGCGCAAGGAGACGATTCGCACGCTCGAGACGATGAGCATCCCGGTCGAGTACAGCTTCCATGAAGATTCACCGAGCCAGCACGAAATCGACCTGCGCCACACCGATGCCCTCGCAATGGCCGACAGTGTGATGACCTTCCGCTTCGTCGTCAAGGAGATTGCGGCGATGCGCAACGTGCACGCCACGTTCATGCCCAAACCGATGGAATCCGTGCAAGGTTCGGGCATGCACCTGCACCTTTCGCTATTCAAGGGCGACTCGAACGCCTTCTACGACAGCCACGACCCGTACAACCTGAGCGACGTCGCGAAATCGTTCATGGCCGGGTTGCTGCGCCACGCCGCCGAGATCACGGCGGTCACGAATCAAACGGTGAACAGTTACAAGCGTCTCGTGCCGGGCTTCGAAGCGCCGGTGCATGTCTCCTGGGCACGCAACAATCGCAGCGGTCTCATCCGCGTGCCGGTGCCAAAACGCGGCAACGACCTGGCGACACGCATCGAATTGCGTTCGCCCGACCCGGCGTGCAATCCGTATCTGGCCTTCTCGGTGATTCTCGCGGCGGGTCTGCGCGGTGTCGCCGAAGGTTACGACCTGCCGCTCGAAGCCGACGCGAACCTGTTCGAAATGGGAGACGCGGCACTCGCCAAACTCGGCATCGACCAACTTCCGCAGTCGCTGAATGACGCGCTGAAGGTGATGGAGTCCTCGCAACTCGTGGCCGAGGCACTCGGCGAGCACATCTTTGAATGGTTCTTGCGCAACAAGCGCACCGAGTGGCGCAAGTACAAGACCCACGTGTCGCAATTCGAAATCGACACCTACCTGCGCTCACTATGACCGCAGCCGGACTACTCGCGGTCTTCCCCGAAGCCCCCGGCATCGATGTCGCTCGCACGCTCGACTTGTCGGGCTACTCGTGGAAGGGTGTCGCCAACGTCGAGACGATGGCCAAACTCACGCCGACCAGCGGCTGGGCGGGTGCAGTCGTGTCGTGCGACGAGGACCCCGAGGGTGGCTGGGCGATGTGTCGTGCGCTGCGTCGCCTCGAGCGTCCAGTGCAGCGCATCCTCGTGTTGATCACCGGCGCCCAAGTCGGCGACCTCGAGGTGCGCGACAACCTATTCGAGGACTTTCAGTTGGCGCCGTTTCATCCGCGCGAACTGGAGGCGCGTCTGCGGCACATGTTCTACAACGAGCTCATCGCTCCGTCGACGACGGTGGTGGAACACGCCGGATTGCGCCTCAACCTCGAGACCTACCAGGCCACGTTCGGCGGCAGCCCGCTCGACCTCACCTTCATGGAATACGAGTTGCTCAAGTTCTTCGTGCAGAACCCCGGCCGGGTGTATTCGCGCGAGGTGATTCTCTCGGAGGTGTGGGGATACGAGTACTTCGGTGGTGCCCGCACCGTCGACGTGCACGTGCGTCGGCTGCGCGCCAAGTTGGGCGAAGAACACGCGCACCTCATCGAGACGGTGCGCAGCGTGGGCTATCGCTTCGGTTCGTCGAAGTGGTCAGGCTGACTCGCAGTTGCGTTAGACGAACGTCGCTGCGCCGGTCACCACGGCGAGCGCAGTAGCAAGAAGACCGGCGATCATCCCGCCTGTTGCATGCGCTTGGCGAGTCGCGTGTGGTCGGCCAGCATCGCAGCGAGTCTCGGTGACACGAGCGCGTGATCGCGCACGATGGGGCGACCGTGCACGATCGTGTGCTTGGCACTCGCCGGACCACAGCGCAGCCAACCTTCGATCGGATCGTCGATGACGCCGGCAAACTGCGGGCCTTCAAGCGACCATACGGCGATGTCGCCGACCCGCCCGACACTCAGTCCGCCGAGTTCGCCGACCCGACCAAGACAACCCGCACCACCACGCGTCGCGATTTCAAGGGCCATGCGTGCGGTGCCGGCTGCCGCCCCGCTCGCCAACTTCGCAAGCAGCATCGCCTGCCTGGCCTCCAACCACAACGAAGCGGCGTCGGCCGATGATGAGCCATCGACACCGAGACCCACGTGCACACCTGCCGCCCGCAGTTTGACGGTTGGCGCGATGCCCGAGGAAAGTATGAGGTTGCTGCTCGGACAGTGCGCAACCCCCACGCCCGCCTTACCGAGTTGCGCAACTTCGGTGTCGTTGGGTTTCACGCAGTGCGCCAACCACACCCGACTGCTCAACCAGCCGACGTCGTCAAGGTACTGCGTTGGTCGACAGCCGAACGTCGCGAGTGAGTACGCGTCGTCCTCGTCGTTCTCTGCAAAGTGCGTGTGCAGTCGTACATCGAGTCGTTCGGCGAGCCGTGCCGAGTCGATCATCAATTGCTTGGTCACACTGAACGGCGAGCATGGCGCCAATCCGATACGCACCATCGCCCCATGCGCGCGATCGTGGTGCATCGCCACGGCCCGCTCGCTTGCGGCAAGAATCTCGTCGTGGTCCTGCACCACATGATCGGGCGGCAAACCGCCATCCTTTTCTGACAGCGACATCGAGCCGTACGTTGGATGAAAACGCACACCGATGTCGCGCGCTGCCGCAATCTCCGCCGAGAGCAAGTCACCCGCCCCGCGCGGATGCAGATACAAGTGATCCGAGGAGGTCGTGCAACCCGAGAGCGCCAATTCCGCCAGCCCGACCCACGCCGACACGTGTGCCGACTCTTCGTCGAGCACGCCCCACAACGGATACAGCGTGCGCAACCAGCCGAACAATGCCGAATCGGTCATCGGACCGTACGCCCGCGTCAGGTTTTGATACAGGTGATGGTGCACGTTGATGAGACCCGGCGTGACGAGACAGCCGGACGCATCGATTGACTCGCGAGCTTGTGGCGCCGTGCCCGCACCGACTGCCACCACCATGCCGTTGGTGACGGCGACCCAACCGTTTGCAATCTCACGACGCTCGTCATCGAGCGTGGCCAACAGCCGCGCCGAATGAACGACGAGGTCGGCGATGCCGGGTTGCGTGGTGCTCAGGTATTCAACTCGAGCAGCTCGCTCGCTTCGTTGCGCGCGCGAGCATCGCGGTGGAGCGACTCACCGAGGATGGCGGCGATCACGACGGTTCCAAGCCCGACCAAGATCGGGAACGCGAGTAGCACCGCCACGAGTACGAGTGCGCCGGCCATCGCGTCACTGCTTCTTCGTGCGTGATGGCTTCTTCGCGGTCGGTTTGACTGCCGTCTGTGCGCCCGGCACGTAGGCCCACGCTTCAATCTCCACGGCACCGTTCGCGGGGAGTGACGCGACGCCGATCGTGCTGCGCGCGGGGCGGTGCGAACCGAAACCGGCGACGTACGCCTCGTTGAACGTGGCGAAGGTGTCCATGTCGGTGAGGAAGCACAGTGTCTTTACGACGTCAGTCAACTTCGCACCAACGCTGTCGAGCTGCGTGCGCAAGTTGGCGATGGCCTGTGCAGTCTGCGCCTTCACACCACCCTCGACGAGGCTCCCATCACGCAACCCGAGCTGACCCGAGACGATTATCCAGTCGCCAGCGCGAATGACAGGTGTATACGGACCAATTGGTGCAGCCATGCACTCAAGGTTAGACGCACCGTCACTCGTTACCCTTAGCGCGTGCGTTCGACGACCAGGCGCGAATTTCTCTCGACGTCTGGGCGCGTCATCGTGGCGGGCACCGGTTCGCTGGCGTTCGGTTCGCTCGTGGCAGCCTGCGGGTCGCAGAGTGGTGACGACTCAGGCACCGCGGGTGTGTCGCTACCCGACGATGTGCAAATCGTGCAGCGGTTTCCGCAGAACCTGGTGTCGGGTGAATTGCGGTTGCCGCTGTCGTTGGCGAGCGGTGGCGGTCTCCTCACCACCGACGGCCCAACGAAGACACCCGACGTTTTGACCGCACGGATTCTGCGAATCGACGGTGGGCGCAACGATGTCGTGGCGGAAGGTCTCACTGCGCTACGACACGACGCGCAGCTCGCGATGCCGTACTGGCCGTTCTTCGTGAACATCGAGCAGGCCGGCTTCTACCGCATCGTGCTCGATGGCGGGCCGAGTGATGGTGCGGTGTTCCAGGTTTTTGCGCGCGGCGAAGTCGCGGTGCCGGGCATCGGCGATGCGCTCCCCGCCCTTGATACGCCGACGTTCGACGACGACCACGGTGTCGACCCGATCTGCACGTGGCAACCCGAGTCGTGTCCGCTGCACGAGGTGACGCTCACCGAAGCGTTGACACTCTCCCCAAAAATCGCGTTGCTCGTCGGCACACCGGCACACTGCACCACCGGCACCTGTGCGCCAGCGTTGGAAGCCCTCGTCTCCGTGGCGGCGCGCGTCGGTGATACCTACACGTTCATCCACGCGGAGGTGTACGCCGATCCTGATGCCACGCAAGTTGCGCCAGTGGTAACGGCGCTCGGGATGAACTACGAGCCTGCGTTGTTCGTCACTGATTCACGCGGCGTGGTGACGGCACGACTCGACGGCGTGTTCGACGAAGTCGAACTGACGGAGTTGATTGGCTGACGTTGCGCCCGTCAGCCGACGCCGTGCCGATCAGCTAAAGCTTTGGCCGCAACCGCACGTGCGGTTGGCGTTCGGGTTCGTGATCTTGAACCCCGACTCATTGAGACCGTCGGCGTAGTCGAGGCTGGCGCCCGACAACAACTGCGCGGATGCCGGATCAACCACGACCTTCACGTCACCGAAGGTGTGCACCTTGTCTTCGCTGGTGAAGTCGCCATCGAAGTACATCTCGTAGGAGTATCCCGAGCATCCGCCCGGACGCACGGCGACGCGCAGCGCGAGGTCGGTGGCGTTTTCGCTCTCGAGTAGTTGTTTGACCTTGGTGGCAGCAGCCGGGGTGAGTGTGATCATGACGCTCCCAAACTACCGTCAACCGGTGGTGCAGTGACAAGCACTGTGACGAAGTCACGCCGTGGCCGCGCAACCCCCGCAACACCGTCGTCGGTAGGTTGAGGGCGTGGCAGAGCCGAGGGTGACTCCATCGGTGCCCGCGGGCACCCGAATCGCGCCACCCCCGACGGCCGACGAGGTGCGCAACCTGCTGCGTGCCGTCATCGACCCCGAACTCGGGGCCAACATCGTCGACCTCGGCATGGCCACCGACGTTGCGGTCGGCAGCGACGGCGTCGTCACCATCGGCGTGAAACTCACGATCAAGGGCTGCCCGCTACGCGCCCAAATCAAGAACGACATCGAGTCGCGACTCGAAACACACCCAGGTGTCACGAAGGTGAAGATCGATTGGGGCGAAATGAACGCCGAGGAACGCTCGGCAGTGATGACCAAGGCCCGTTGGAATGCGCGCGAAAACGCCAGCGACACGGCGGTGCCCGTCACCGCGCGCGTGTTGGCGATTGCGAGCGGAAAGGGCGGCGTCGGCAAGAGTTCCGTCACCGCGAACCTTGCGGTTGCACTCGCCGCGCAAGGTCGCACCGTGGGTGTGCTCGATGCCGACATCTGGGGTTTCTCCATGCCGCGCATGCTCGGCATGGCCGATCGTCTTGCCGCCCGCAAGATTGGCGACGCCGAGAAACCCAAGATCATCCCCAACGAGCGACGCGTCGGCAGCGGGCTACTCAAGGTGGTGAGCACGGGCATGCTCGTCGAAGACGAAGGCACCGCACTGATGTGGCGCGGGCTGATGCTCACGAAGGCGGTCGAACAATTCCTCAACGATGTGCACTGGGGTGAGCTCGACTTCTTGCTCATTGACATGCCGCCCGGCACGGGCGACGTGCAGATGGGTTTGGCCCGCATGTTGCCGCGCACCGACTTGATCATCGTCACCACGCCCGCGGTGTCGGCGCAGAAGGTGGCGATTCGCGCCGCCGACATGGCACGGCGGAGTTTCCTGCGCATCGCCGGCGTCATCGAAAACATGAGTCACTTCACCTGCGAACACGGCAGCACGTACCCGCTCTTTGGAGAAGGTGGCGGTGCGGCGTTGGCCACCGAGATCGGTGCCGAGCTGCTCGGTCAGGTTCCGATCGAGAACGCGGTGGCACGCGGCAGCGACACCGGAGAACCGATCGCGTTGACGGGAGATTCTCCGGCGGCTGAAGTGTTCCGCGACATCGCCGGGAAGATCATCAGCGCCACGGTGCCGGCCGCAGATATGGCCGGGTGTTCGGCGCGCTTGCTGGAATCCGTCGAGGTCGCTCTCGGCAAGAAGCCGCGCTAGGCGCAGGCGTCTGCGCTACGGCAACTCGACGTAGCGCGGGTCGTCGGGAAAGACGACGCCCATCACTCGCCCGTCGCCGTCAAACTGCAACTTGGGCAGAATCGGCGTCGGCACACCAATGCGCCGTGCCGCGTCGACCGCCTCGTGCGACGAATGGTGCGGCGCCAGAAACTCGAGGTTCGCAATCGTCGGAGGAATCATCGCCAGTTCGCCGCGCTTCGCGCGCGACAATGCGTCAGACGGGGTCACCCACAGACTGGCGACCGTCTCCTTGTCGTCGTGCAACGGTTCCTGCGACGACGGCGCAACGGCGACGAAGAACCGCGTATCGAAGCGGCGCTTCTCCCCGACGGGCGTGATCCAGTGGCTCACATAGCGAATCGCATCAACCGCCAGGCGCAGGTGCTCGCGGCGGCACAACTCGGCCAGCGACAACTGACCGTCGTGCACCTGGTGGCGCAACTCGGCGAACCGCGACTGTGCGTCGGTGTCGCCGAGTGATACGTATTCACCACGCTGGTCGCGCGCGAGCAACACCCCTGCTTCTTCGAAGCACTCACGGATTGCCGCAACCCAATACGCCAATCCGCCGCTCGGCACACGCAACAAGTCACTCGCTTCGCCGTCACTCATGCCATCGCACAGTTCGTCAAGTTCGGCGGTGGCATCGATGTCATCGACGCGCCCACCAGGGAACACGTACATGCCACTGGCGAACACCGCGCTCGTCGTGCGCTGCAACATGAAGACTTCAATATCGCTCGGCGCGTCGCGCACCAGCATCACGGTGGCGGCGGGCCGCAGTGGCACCGACTGCGGGTCGGCCGCGCCGTGCGCACCACGCGAGCCACGCTCCCCGCCCGAGCCGTGCACCCCGCCCGATGCGCGAGCGTCGGTCATTGTTCGCGCCGCTTGCGCATCTCGCGATAGTCGCGGGCCGCACCTTCGAGCGGCTCGACATCGAGCGTGACGCCGTCAATTGCCGCAACCTTGAGTGGCTGACCGCTCTTGATCGGTGTCGCGCGGTTGGTGCGGGCCCGCCACTTGGCCCCGCGCACGTCGGCCTCGCCTTCGGGCGCGATGTCGGTGGCTGCCACGCCCTGCTGGCCGATCAACCATTCGCGACCAATCGTCGGCGTGGCGAATCGCGTGCGCACCATTGACGGCATGCCGACGACGAACGCCAGCGTCATCGATGCGACGCCAGCAGTCAGCGTCAGCCACGACAGACGCAGTGCTTCTTCTTGCACCGGCCCGTACAACACGAACGATGCAATCACGTACGTGAGCACTCCGACTCCAGTCCAAAACCGTGGAATGCCGACCTGCACGTCCACCGCGAATGCAATCACCGCAAGGATCAAGAGGATGATGCCAACGGGGCGCACCGGCAACTCGGCGAGACCGAAGGTGCCAAGCAACGTGCACAAAGCGCCGACGAAACCCGCGATGCCGATGCCCGCGGTGTAGAACTCAAACACCAATAGTGCCAACCCGAACGAAAAGAACAGGTAGGCCAGCGCGGCGCTCGCCGATGTGTGCATCAACTGTTCCACCGTGCCGAGTTTGAAGAATCGCGTCGTGGCTGCCTCACGCACGATGGCTCCGTCCTTGCCCACGACTTCCACCACCGTGTCGAGCACCACGCCCTTGACGGCGAGACCATCGAGGGCAAACAACATGTTGCGTAGCACGGGTACGCCCTCGTCGGAGATCGTGAGGCGCAGCACGCCCCGTTCGCGCGCCTCGTCGGTGCCAAGCGTGTTGCCGCGCAGCAGCGTGGTGGCGTCGCCGAACGAAACTGGTTCGTCGTTCAACAGCAGTGGCGCGCCGATCCTTCCGACGGTGGAGTTCGGGGCCATCGCCGACACATCGGCAACCGCCAGCAACAACGCCGACCAGCCGTGGGCACGCGAACCACTCGGGCCGACCCAGACACCAATCGGAATGGATGAGTCACGCACGCTGCGCAGCAGTTGCTGCATGCGTGCCTCGGCAATGACGGCACCGCGGGAGTTCACTTGCAGAACGAGGGCTTGCGCACCGTTCGTGGAGGATCGTTCGATCGCCGTCTCGATGCCGTTGGCCACGACACTGTCGATGAGCCCGCCTACCTCGAACACGTCGACTTTCGCCAGAGCATTAGCAGCATCGGTAGCACCAGCAGCACGATCGCCCAGCGCAGTTGCCCCACTGGCGAACATGAGAGCAAGGCTGAGTGCGAGTGCGGCAAACACGACACGACAACGGTATCCACGTGCGAGATAACCTTGGCTCGTGCACGTGCTAATTGCCACCGACGCTCAGTACGTGCTTGATGATGTGGTCGCCGCGTTGGGAACGCCAGAAACCTCGTTCACGATTTGTCGCGATGGCCGCGATGTGACGGATGCCGTACGCCGCCGCACCCCGGATGTCGCCGTGCTCGACCTACAAGTCGGATCAATGGGCGCGATGGCCACCACGATGAATCTGCGACTCGACGAAAGCGGCGGTCGCCTCCCGCACGTGCCGGTCGTGATGTTGCTCGATCGCATCGCCGATGTGCACCTTGCGCGACGCAGCGGCGCCGAAGCGTGGTTGGTGAAACCCATCGATTCGTTGCGTTTGCGTCGCGCCGTGCAAGAAGTTCGCGCTGGCCGCGTGTGGCATGAAGCCGCCTCACCGGCGATGCAGCTCCGTTAGGCTAGCGAGGCACCAATCGCAATACGGGGAGTAGCGCAGCTTGGCTAGCGCGCCACGTTCGGGACGTGGAGGCCGGGAGTTCAAATCTCCCCTCCCCGACCATTGAGTTTCATTGCCGCACATGTGCGGTACGGCTGTCCACCAACTGCGGTTCGGGGGGCCTCAAGTATCACTCAGGTGGTGCCTGAGGGTCGCGGCACACGCCTACAGCGATGCGACGACGAGTTCGGCGATCTGCAACGCGTTCAATGCCGCACCCTTGCGCAGATTGTCGTTCGACACAAAGAGCACGAGACCGCGGTGGTCATCCACCGATTGGTCTTGGCGGATGCGCCCCACGTACGCCGGATCCCTTCCGGCCGCCAAGAGCGGTGTGGGGATATCAACGACGCCCACGCCGGGCGCGCGACCGAGAATCTCCTGCGCCTGCGCCGGGGTGATCGACTTGGCGAACTCGGCGTTCAGCGACAACGAGTGCCCGGAAAACACCGGCACACGCACGCAGGTGCCCGACACCTTGAGGTTCGGGATGTGCAGGATCTTGCGCGTCTCGTTGCGCAACTTCTTTTCTTCGTCGGTCTCCAACTCGCCATCGTCGACCAACGAACCAGCGAACGGCAATACGTTGAACGCGATTGTGCGCGCGAACTTACTCGGCGGCGGGAACGACACGGCTTCTCCGTCGTAGGTGAGGCGATCGATGCCGTCGGCAGCAGCGACTTGTGCGTCGAGTTCGGCCACACCGGAGACGCCGCCGCCGCTCACTGCTTGATACGTGCTCGCCGTCAGTCGTACGAGCGTGGCGGCATCGTGCAGCGGCTTCAACACCGGCATCGCCGCCATCGTGGTGCAGTTCGGGTTGGCGATGATGCCCTTCTTTGCCAGCCTGATGTCTTCGGGGTTGACTTCCGACACGACGAGCGGAACTTCAGGGTCCATGCGCCAACAGGAGGAGTTGTCGACGACAATGGCCCCGGCTGCCGCGAACTTCGGGGCGAGTGCCCGCGATGTGCTGGCGCCCGCAGAAAAAATTGCGACATCAAGCCCCGATGGATCGGCGGTCGCGGCGTCTTCAACGAGGATCTTTCGTCCGCCAAAATCGAGTTTGCTGCCGGCTGAGCGGGCCGAGGCAAAGAACCGGAGTTCGGCGTGTGGCACATCGCGCTCGAGCAACAGCGAGCGCATCACGTTGCCGACCATGCCGGTGGCACCGACGACGCCGATGTTGGGTTTGCGACTCAAAGGCACCGCGTCAGGCTAACCGCGCGAGCAGCCACCAATGGCTGGGGTGCACGCGGCGCACCGCAAGTTTCCGTACACCATCGGCCGAGACCTTCACACGTCGGCGCGGCGAATGGATGATCGTGACGTCGCGCAATCGCGAACCGATCAGGTCGAGGCCGATCGACGCGAGCACATCGTCGGGGCTCAGACGATTGGCCTGCCATCCCAGGCGCGTTAGCGCACGCACACGTGCCATGTACTTCGCCACCTTTGGTGCGCGCCACAACACCCGCACCACTCCACCGAGTGGCACGAGCGCGGCATCAAGCGGTGTCCACGTGCGGAAGTTGAGGGCGACGAGACCACCGCCCTTCGTCACGCGCACGGCTTCACTCACCAACGACTGTGCGTCAGCGGCGCTGCAATGCTGCAGCGTGATGTAGGAGAACGCAAGATCGACGGAGGCCGACGGCAGGTCGAGCGTCCGCCCGTCGGTCACATGCAATGTGCGTAGTGCGGCGGGCTCACCATGGTGGAACACGGTCTCGCGACAACGCTCAAGAAACGCAGCATCAACGTCGGCGGCGTACACCACGCGAAACCGCTTGCTGAAACCAGCGGTCATGCGACCGATACCGCTGCCGATCTCCACCATTGAAAGTTCCGTGGTGGAACCCTTCGGAAAGCCGAAGATCTTCAGATACCGACGCACTTCATCGTCGCCACTCGCAGCGAATGACTCGAGCGACACGTCACCCGTCCTGTTGTCGAACACCCAGCCAGTGCTGCGCACGGCCTCGTCGGCACTCAGTGTCTCCGTGCGCAAACCGGCACTGCGCCACGGCACGCCCTGCGGGCGCCGCAGACGTTCCGCAGCGCGACGCAGCAAGGTCATCGGCTACTTGCGCTCGGGCAGCGGTCCCGAATAGTCGTCGCCACTGTCGAGGCCGAACGCCGTATGCAACGCCTGTACGGCTTTCTGCATCATCGCCGCGCGAACGACGACCGACACACGAATCGTTGAAGTGGAGATCATCTCGATGTTGATGTCGTTGTCGGCAAGCACACGGAACATCTTGGCCGCGATGCCCGGGCTGGTCTTCATCCCCGCGCCGACGAGTGAAATCTTGGCGATGTCTTCGTCGTGCGTGACGCCGCCCGCACCCAACTCCTTGCCGATGCGGCGGACGATTGGCTCGGCAGTCTTCACGTCGGCCTTCGGCACGGTGAAGGAGATGTCGGTCGTGCCTGCGTTCGACGTGTTCTGCACGATCATGTCGACGTTCACGTTCGCCGCGGCGAGCGCCTCGAACAGTGCGGCCGAAACTCCGGGACGGTCGGGCACGGCGAGGATCGTGAGTTTGGCCTCACTGGCATCCTGCACCACCCCTGAGATGACCGGCTCTTCCATGTTCTTCATCCTTTCGTGATTGCGACCAACGATCCACGTGCCTTCTTCCCACGTGAAACTCGACCGCACGTGAATCGGCACGTCGTGATTGCGGGCGAACTCCATCGAGCGCAGCGCGACCACTTTGCTGCCCGCACCGGCCATCTCCAGCATCTCATCGAACTGCAGCACGGGAATCTTGCGTGCCTGCGACACAACGCGCGGATCAGCGGTGAACACGCCCGTGACATCGGTGTATATCTCGCACGAGTCAGCCTGCAGTGCCGCTGCGAGCGCAACTGCCGTCGTGTCGCTGCCACCGCGACCGAGCGTGGTGATCTCCTTCGCGGTGCTGATGCCCTGAAAACCAGCGACCACCGCAACCTTGCCCTCGGCGAGGGCCGCGCGCACACGATCGCCCCTTACTTCGATGATCTTTGCCTTCGTGTGCACCGTGTCGGTGATGATGCCGACCTGCGAACCCGTGAAACTCATCGCGTCCACACCCACGTCGTGCAGAGCCATGCACAACAGCGCCATGCTGATGCGCTCACCGGTGGTGAGCAACATGTCCATCTCGCGGCTTGGCGGATTCGTCGACACCTGGTGGGCCAGCTGCACGAGGTTGTCGGTGGCCTTGCCCATCGCCGACACCACGACGACGAGATCGTGCCCGGCGGCGAGGGTCGCCGCAATATGGCGTGCCACATTGCGCATCCGCTCCGGGTCTGCCACCGATGTGCCGCCATATTTCTGCACGATGAGCGACATGTCGATGATTAACGCTACTCGTGACCAACATCTCGGTCGGTAGCATTTCCCCCTCGTGGGTACCGAAAAACGCGAACGCCAGAAGAAGAACCGTGATGCTCGGCGATCGGAGTACGAGCGTCGTGCGCAACGCAGCAAGGTGCAAAGACGTGGTGCGCGAATCGGCGTGGTGGTGCTGGTGGTCGTGGTACTCGTCGGCCTAATCCGCTGGAGGAGCAACAACACCGATGAAACCGGTGCGCCGGTAACCGAAGAGACGACGCAAGACACCACCCCGACGCAAGACACCACCGCCCAGGTGCCGGCGGGCCCGTTCGAATACGGCACCAGTGCGTGCCCGCCCATCGACGGCAGCGCCGCACAGCAGCGCGAGTTCAGCGATGCCCACCAGTTGTGCATCGACCCCGCCAAGCAGTACGTCGCCAACTTCGACACGACACAGGGTTCGTTCAGCGTGCGTTTGTTCGCCGATCGTGCGCCCGGCACGGTGAACAATTTCGTTTCGCTTGCACGTTGGAAGTACTTCGATGGCACCAAGTGCCATCGCGTGATCGAAGACTTCGTCGTGCAGTGTGGCGACCCGACGGCTACCGGCTCGGGCGGCCCCGGTTATTCCTTCGCTGATGAACTGCCTGGCACAGGCGAGTACCGGGTCGGTTCGCTGGCGATGGCGAACTCCGGCCCGAACACCAATGGCAGTCAGTTCTTCATCATCACGGGCAACCAGGGTGTGTCGTTGCCACCGCAGTACTCGTTGTTCGGCGAGGTCACCGCTGGTCTCGACACGGCCGTGAAGGCGATGGGGGCACTCTTCAACCCAGACCCATCCGCCAACGGCGTGCCGCCTGCAGGGGAAATCGTGCTGAAGAGCGTGACGATCAGCGAGTCGTAAGCAACTTCAGCGAGTCACAAGCAAACTGCGCGCGAGCGCATCGACAGTGTCCTCCTCGACACCGATTTCACGCACGTAGTTGCGCACCGACCCGTGCTGCGTCTTCATGTCTCGGAGAATGATGGTCATCGCCCTCGGGTCGGCGGCGGCGAAACGCACCGGCATCTTTGCATACAGGTCAGCCAACTCCGGCTGATGTTCACGCGCCCACACGATGAGCCGCTGCGTTGCGCGTTCGGTGAGGCCGTAGTCGGCGGCGATGATCTGCTCATCCACACCGAGTGACCCGAGCACCAACGCCGAAAGAATTCCGGTGCGGTCCTTCCCTGCCGCACAGTGGAACACCGCAGGCAGTACCTCCTGCTGCGCCAGCAGACGAATCGCGTCGGCGAACCGCGGCGCTGCCTCGGCGAGCATTCCGCGATAGGCAAACACCAAGTACTCCACGACATCCTCAATCTCGGGGGTGGACGTCTCGCCCCACGTTGCGTCGATGATCGGCAGACGGTGGTAGGCGACATCGAAGTCGTCGACCGGAAAGGTGCCGCGCATCTTCACCTCATTGTCGGTGCGCAGGTCCAGCACGGTGCGCACACCGAGATCCACCACCGCACGAGCGTCGCCGGGGGTCAGGCGATACAGGCCATCGGCGCGGTACAGCGTTCGCCAACGGGTCTCGCGACCGTCACTGGTTGGGTAACCACCGAGATCACGGAAGTTGTGCACCGCAAACAGCGGCACCACGCGTCGGTCGTCGGCGACGAGTGTGGCAACATCGACCGCGGACATCGCCTGTACGGTACCGAGTCAAAGTACGCTCGGCGGGGTGAGCACTGCCCTCAGCACCTCTTCGCTGACTGTCGGGGTCGTCGGCTCGGGCATCATGGCTGGTGGCATCGCCGAGGTAATGGCACGCGGTGGCATACGGGCCATCGTGCGGGCACGCTCCGAGACTTCAGCGGTGGCGGCCGTGAAACAGGTAGCGAGTGGGCTGACTCATCAGGTGGATAAGGGCAAGCTCGACGCCGTCGAACGCGACCGCATCCTCGCCAACATCACGACGGCCACCGACCTCGGCGCGCTCGGTGCATGCGACATCATCATCGAGTCGGTCGTGGAGGATCTCGCCACCAAGCAACAGGTGTTTCGCGATCTTGACACGATTGCTGCGTCAAGTGCGATCCTTGCCACCAACACGAGCACGTTGCCCGTGGTCGAGATGGCCAAGGTGGTGCGGCAACCGGAGCGTGTGTGCGGCATTCACTTCTTCAACCCCGCGCAGGTGTTGCCGCTCGTCGAGGTCGTGCGACCAATCACCGCAAGTGACGACACCATCAATCGTGCCGTTGCGTTCGTCTCGGCCATCGGCAAAGACTGCGTGCACGTGCTCGACCGCGCGGGCTTCATCGTGAATGCGTTGCTCTTCCCCTATCTGAACAATGCAATTCGCATGTTGGAAGACGGCACCGCATCCATGCAAGACATCGACACCGCGATGAAGGGCGGCTGCAACTTCCCGATGGGGCCGTTTGCGTTGCTCGACCTGGTTGGTCTCGATACATCGCTCTCGATTCTCGAGACCCTGCATGCGTCGTTCGGCGACGAGAACTTCGCGCCACGACCGATGCTGCGCAAACTCGTGAGTGAAGGTCGGCTCGGGCGCAAGACCAAGGCTGGCTTCTACGTCTACTAGAACGTCTCAGTGCAATTCGAGTTGGGGTGATCTCTCGCTCTTGCGCGCGACATCGGGTTGGGATCGCCGGCCGCAACCTGTCGATGACTGCTTGTTTGAGTGGCCGCCAGTGTCGTCCTGGCCGCCCGACGACGACCTCATCGGTCAGGGCGCCGACCTCGACGTCGCCACGGTCATCGACGGCTACAAGCATGGCGTGTTCGCGATGGAACGCTCCAGCGATAACGGCACGCTTTTTTGGTGGTCGCCCGCCCAGCGCTGCATCATCCCACTCGACGGACTACGCGTCACGCGTTCGATGCGACGCAGCGCGAAACGATTCAGCCTGCGCGTGAACACCTGTTTCGAGCGCGTGATGCTCGGCTGCAGTGCGCGACACGCCGAAGATGATCGCTGGATCACCCCGCGCTTCATACAGCAGTACTGCCAGTTGCGTGCACTCGGTTGGGCGCACAGCGTGGAAACGTTCAACGAGGACGGCGTGCTGGTGGGCGGGCTCTACGGCGTGCGGATCGGCAAGTTCTTCGCCGGCGAATCGATGTTCCACCTCGAGCGTGACGCGTCGAAGGTGGCGCTCATGGCGTTGGTCGACATCATGCGCTCGGCCAAGATGACCTTGCTTGACGCGCAGTGGAGCACACCGCACCTGCTCAGCCTCGGCGGTGTGGAGATTCCGCGTCACGAGTATCTCGCCATGCTCGCCGTCGCCACAGCGGCTTAGCCTTATTTCTGTGAGTGATTCGCACCCACGTCGCCGGTGCGACGAGCCGTGGTTGATGCGCACGTACTCCGGTCACTCATCGGCGCAGGCCTCGAACGAGTTGTACCGCACGAACCTTGCCAAAGGGCAGACGGGGCTGTCGATTGCGTTCGACCTCCCGACACAAACGGGTTACGACTCCGATCATGTCTTGGCGCGCGGCGAAGTCGGAAAGGTCGGCGTGCCGGTCGTGCACCTCGGCCACATGCGCGCGCTGATGCGCGAAATCCCGCCCGCCACGATGAACACGTCGATGACCATCAACTCGACGGCCGCGTGGTTGCTCGCACTCTATGTTGCGAACGCCGCCGAGCAGGGTGTGGCGAGCACCGAATTGCGCGGCACCACGCAGAACGACGTTCTGAAGGAGTATCTCTCGCGCGGCACGTTCATCTTCCCGCCGCTCGCGTCACGACGCATCATCGTCGACATGATCGCTTGGGCAAGCAAGCACGCGCCGGAGTGGAATCCGATGAACGTCTGCTCGTACCACTTGCAAGAAGTCGGCGCCACGCCCGTGCAGGAGGTGTCGTTCGCGCTCGCCAATGCCATCGACGTGCTCGACGCAGTGCGAGCAAGCGGGCAGGTCAGCGCCGATGCATTCCCCGGCGTATTCGCCTCGATGTCGTTCTTCGTCAACGCAGGCATTCGTTTCGTCGAAGAAGTATGCAAGCTGCGTGCGATGGGCGACCTTTGGGAGGCAATCGGTCGCGAGCGCTACGGCATCACCGACGACAAGGCATTGCGTTTCCGGTACGGCGTGCAAGTGAATTCACTCGGTCTCACTGAAGCTCAGCCAGAGAACAACGTGCAGCGCATCGTGTTGGAGATGCTGGCCGTGACGCTCTCCAAGCGGGCCCGGGCCCGCAGCGTGCAGTTGCCCGCGTGGAATGAAGCGCTCGGTCTGCCCCGCCCGTGGGATCAACAGTGGTCGCTGCGCATGCAACAGGTGCTCGCGTTCGAAACCGACCTGCTCGAGTACGGCGACATCCTCGATGGGTCGCATGTCGTGGAAGGCATGACCAAGGACATCCGCGATGCTGCGCGGGCCGAACTCGACGACATTCTCGCGCGTGGTGGCGCTTATGCATCGGTGGAAGAACTGAAGCGTCGGCTGGTGGCTTCGATGTCCGAACGCATACGGCGTATTGCAAGCGGCGAACAAGTGGTGGTGGGGGTCAACGCCTTCACCGAAACCGCACAGTCGCCACTCGGCGGCAGCGACAACATCCTGCGCGTCGACCCTGCGGTCGAGACCGCGCATGTGGCCGATGTGCAGCAGTGGCGCACGAGCCGAGACTCGTCGGCAGTTGCTGCGGCGTTGCGCGATCTGCGCGATGCGGCAGTCGGTTCGCGCAACATCATGGAGCCGTCGATCGCGTTGGCGCAGGCCGGTGGCACGACCGGTGAATGGGCATCCACGTTGCGTGAGGTGTTCGGCGAATATCGGGCGCCGACCGGCGTCGGTGGCGTTGCTGCCCCACGCGGCGAGGACCTGGCGGCAGTTGCGCGGCGGTCGAGTGGGCTGGCTGGCGGCCCGCCCCGTTTGCTGGTCGCCAAGCCCGGTCTCGACGGGCATTCGAGCGGTGCCGAACAGATTGCGATTGCCGCGCGAGACGCCGGAATGGAAGTTGTATACGGCGGCATCCGGCTGACGCCACGGCAGATTGCCGAGTCGGCACGCGACGAAGACCCGGATGTGATCGGGCTTTCGATTCTCTCCGGCTCGCATCAAGCGTTGGTGCCCGAGGTTCTGCGCGAACTCCGCGATGCTGGTGTGCTGGCGCCGGTCGTCGTCGGCGGCATCATCCCCGATGATGACCGCGCAATGTTGCTCGCGAGTGGGGTCGCCGCGGTGTACACCCCGAAGGATTACGCCGTAGCGCGCATCATGGGCGACATCGTCGACATCGTCGAGCGACATCGGCACGCCGCGTTGAACTAGCGCAGTTGGGCATCGGCGTGCCGCGTTGAACTAGCGCGACTGATCTACGGCAACATCGTCGTGGAGGGTGCCACCGGCACGAAGCCTGTCGCGGGTGGCATGACGAGTTCGTCACCAGCCTCGACATGATCAGGGTTGGTGATGTCGTTCAGATTCATCAATGCCTGCATGTCAACCTGAAAGCTTTGCGCGATGCCGAACAACGTGTCCCCACGCTGCACCACGTAGGTGATCGGTGGTTGATACACCGTCGTCGTGGTGGTGGTCGTGGTGGCGGTCGTGGTGGTGGGTACGGCTTCGACACCAGAGTCGTTGCGCTGTGCAAAGACGAACGCGAACGCGCCACTCACGATGGTGATGGCAAACAGCGACCATTGCAGTCGACCGCGCAGAAACATCGTGGTCATGCTAGATGTGCAAGGCGTAGCCGGTTGTATCTCGCTACCGCGATGCACGGCAAGTTGACCGCGAATCCGAATCCCAGCGTGACGAGCACCCACCAACCGCGCGTCCACAGCAGGGTGCCGGCAATCGTCGCCGCGTACGTGAAGTGCACCCGTTCGGCACGTAGCGACTCAGCCGCAAAACGCGGCAGCCCACCCTCGGCACGGGTCGGCAGTCGGCGTTTACTGATGCCGCCAAACCACGTCCCGGCCTCCGGCATCAGGTCCTTCCACGCACGCACACGCAGAATCTGCTCGTACCGCTCGCGGGATTCCCAACTACGCAGGGTGGTGAACGGTCCTGGCGTTACGAACGACTCCCATCGTCGGCGGGCGAACAGCCAGCCAATCAGTGCACCTGATACAACCCAGCACGGCACATTCACCGCAACGAACTCTGCAAGGTTGGCCACAGCGAAGTCGGCCACAGCAAGATCGACCATCGCCGTCGCTGCGTTCAGCGACGCGCGTCCATGAACATGCCGCGCAGCGCCTGGTAATTCTCGATGCAGTGACCAGCCCCGAGCACCACGGCTTCGAGCGGTTGCGGCGACATCATCACCGGCACCTTGGTGTCCAACTTCAGGCGGTCGGCCAATCCATGCAGTAGTGCCCCACCACCCACCAGGTAGATGCCGCGCGTCAACAAATCTTGCGCCAACTCTGGCGGTGTCGAACCTAGACATTCCTTCACCGAGTCGATCATGCGTGTGACGACTTCGTCGAGCGCCTTGCGAATCTCGACGGCGGTGAGCACGACGGTCTTCGGCAACCCGGTGACGAGGTCGCGACCCTTTACTTCAGCGTCACGATCGGCGGAAGACGGTATCGCGCTTCCAATTTGGATCTTGATTTCTTCGGCAGTGCGCTCACCAATCGCCAGACCGTGCTCTTTGCGCACCCAACCTTGAATCGCCTCGTCCATCGTGAAACCACCAACGCGCTCGGCGCGCAACGTGACGATGCCGCCGAGGCTGATGACTGCCGTCTCCGTCGTGCCGCCGCCGATGTCGACCACCATGTTGCCGACCGGCTCTTCAATCGGTAGGTCGGCACCAATTGCCGCCGCCATCGGCTGCTCCAACAGTTGTGCGTCGGCCGCGCCAGCGCGACGCGTGGCCTCGGTGACGGCACGACGCTCTACTTCGGTGATGGCCGACGGCACGCAGATGAGCACCTTCGGGCGGGCGAAACGCGACACGCCGGCCCGCTTCAACAACAGACGGATCATCTGCTCGGTGGTTTCAAAGTCGGTGATCGCACCACCACGCAACGGTCGCACGGCAACGATGAAACTCGGCGTGCGACCGATCATGTCCCAGGCTTCGTGGCCGGTGGCGAGCACTTCGTTGGTGCGTCGGTTCTTGGCGATCACCGTGGGCTCGTTCATGATGATGCCTTCGCCCTGTTTGTACACGAGCGTGTTGGCGGTGCCGAGGTCGATGGCGAGGTCGCGGGCCATTACTCAACGTCTCCCGTGTGTGATGCCGTCACGCCGGAGGACCCTGTTGTTGTGATGCTTGCCGACTGTGCCGTTGGCGGGCCTGCCGGCCCTGTCGTTGTTCACGGGCAATTCGAATTTGTTCCCTCAGGTGTTCGCGCGAGTCATCCGATAACGCGTTCAGGTGCCGACGAAATTGCGTGGCACCGTCAACGGGCCGCGCGCGGCGAGTGTCGGTGGCGACGAGGTATGCGAGCGTGGCCGCCGCAGAAATTGAGATGGCGGCGAACACGAGACTGCCGATCGAGGTTGCCGCAATCACTGCCGCGACTCCGCGCCGCCGACGGCGACCCCTGACTCTGCGAACTTCTCCGACGAGACGTGCTCTGCCGCCACCGGTGTGGACGCATTGGTGCCCCAGTCACTGCCCGTTGCCCACATCTCTTTCTTCCAGATCGGCACGCTTTGCTTCAGCGCATCGATGCAGAATCGCGCGGCATCGAAGGCCTGTGGTCGATGGGGGGCAGAGACCACCACGACCACGCTTGCCTCCGAGAGATGCAGCTCACCGATGCGGTGCACCACCGCAACACGACCAGCGTCAGGAAAGCGGCGTCGCGCCTCGGCCACGACATCACGCATCTTCTCCACCGCCACATCGCGGTAGGCCTCGTAGGTTAGGGCGGTCACACCGCTGCGACCCTGGGCATGATCACGCACGATTCCCGAAAACACGACGACTGCACCGAACTCGGGGGCGAGCGCCCACTCATAGAGCTCGCCGATGTGCAGCGCGGTCTCGCTGAGCTCGACTCGGTCGGCCTTCATTGCGTTTCAGCGTACTTGCGCACACTCATAGCCTTGGGCTGCGTGGCTGATGACGAAGCGGCGAACCCGTTCAACAATCCGTTGTTCGCACAGTTTCAGCGCGCGATGTCTGCGCAGGGTCCACTGCACTGGGATGTCGCCCGACAAACTGCGCTCATGGCAGCGACGCAGGGCGTGGCCGAGCACAATGTCGAGCCGGCGAGACGCATCGCCGTGGAGAACCTGGCCCGCATCGTGAGCATGCGGGTGTCGGAAGTGATGGGGCGTGAAACCGTCGACCCATCGCAGGGAGAAGTCGCCAATCGCGCGACGTGGGTGCAGCAGACGCTCGATGCATGGAAGCCGTACTTCGACGCTCTCGCGACGGCAATCAGCACTACTTCCGCCGACCAGACACCCAACGATGATGCACAAGACCCGATGTTGTCGATGCTCAGCAACGTGAGCAAGATGATTGCGCCGTCGATGCTCGGAATGTCGGTTGGCAATCTTGTCGGTCGGCTCGCCGTGCAGACATTCGGTCAGTACGACCTTCCGCTGCCACGCGAACCGCACGGTCGCTTCGTCATCGTCGTCGGCAACGTCGACGCCTTCGCCGACGAATGGTCGATTCCGCGTGATGATATGGCGATCCATGCGCTCACGCACGAACTGGTGAGTCACACGATGTTTGCCGCGCCGCAGTTTCGCGCGGCGGTAAGCCGCTTGATTGCAGAATTCGCCGGCGGCTTCCGCACCGACCCGGGTTCAATCTCCGAGGGGCTCACGCGCATCGACGTGTCGTCGGGCGACCCGATGAAAATGCTTGATTCGTTGTTGTCCGACCCGACCGTGCTGCTCGGCGCGAGTCGCTCGGCGGCACAAGATCGCACGGCGCCCGTGCTTGACGCGACAATTGCCGCCATCATTGGTTTCGTCGATCACTATGTGGATTCGGTGACGGCGCGCATTCTCGGTGATGCAGGGCGCATCGCAGAAGCCGTGCGTCGCCGACGCGTTGCACAATCGACCGACCGCGTCTTTGTCGAACGCCTCTTGGGAATCGACCTCACGACGGAGCGCGTCGCGCTCGGTCAGCGGTTCGCTCGGGGTGTGGTGGAACGCGCCGGCGAGGCGGGGCTCGTGCAACTCATCGATCGCGAGGGGTCGTTGCCGACGCCAGCCGAGGTGGCGGCACCCGGCTTGTGGTTGGCCCGCCTCGAAACAACCAGCTGATGACCGCTACGGCGCGAACCGTCAGGCCGTCGGCGCGGTCAAGCCGGTCGCTCGAACTTGTAGCCGAGTCCGCGAATCGTGAGAATCGCGACAGGAGTGCTGGGGTCGATCTCCACCTTTGAGCGCAGCCGCTTGATGTGCACGTCGAGCGTCTTGGTGTCGCCGTAGTAGTCACTGCCCCACACCCGGTCGATGAGCGTGTCGCGCGTCATGACACGACCAGCGTTGGCCATCAACACGTACAGCAATTCGAACTCCTTCAACGGCAACTTGGTCAGCCTGCCCCGCACCATCACGATGTGCTGGTCGGGATCAATCGAGATGTCACCGACCGACACACCGGCACCGGCGTCAAAGTCACCGTCGGACGACACCGAACTGCGGCGCAATGCGGCACGAACACGGGCAACGAGTTCGCGAATGCGGTACGGCTTCACGATGTAGTCGTCGGCACCGACTTCGAGGCCCACCACCGTATCGATTTCGGCACCCTTGGCCGACACCATGATGATCGGCACCTGACTCTTCTTGCGAATCTCCCGACAGACATCGGTGCCCGACACCTTCGGCAGCATCACATCCAACAGCACGATGTCGGGGTTCACCTTGTCGAAACTCACCAGCGCTTCTGCGCCGTCGCGCGCCACCTCGACACTGAAACCCTCCCGCTGCAAGCCGACGACGAGAGCGTCGATGAATGCTTCTTCGTCCTCGACGACCATCACGGTTTGTTGGGCGGTGCTATTCATGGTGTGGCGTCCGCTTCTGACGTTGCAGTGGCAGAGTCACGCATCGCCGCGGCGGTGGACACAGTCGCAGCGGTGGACACAGTCGCAGCGGTGGACACAGTCGCAGCGTCGCTCGATGCAGCTGCACCGATGCCCGACGTCGGCGCAGCCGACGAAAACTCTTCGCGTGGCAACACGATCGTGAAGGTGGAGCCGCGACCCTCTTCGGAGACGACCGAAACCGTGCCACCGTGGTTCGACACGACGTGTCGCACGATGGAAAGCCCGAGCCCCGAGCCACCTGTTGCACGCGAGCGAGCGCGATCGATGCGATAGAAACGCTCGAAGATTCGGTGGTGGTCTTTCGCGGCGATACCGATTCCTTGGTCAACGACTACGACGCTGACGAGTTCGGCGGTGGCCTGCACTTCGACGAGCACCTTCTTGCCGTCGCCGCTGTACTTGACGGCATTCGACACGAGGTTCTCCAACGCCGAGACGAGTTGCATTCGATCGCCGACCACCCGCACACCCGGCAGACTCTTCGTTTCGATCGCCACACCGGTGCGCTTTGCCTCGTGCTGCATGCGGGCCACAACCTCACTCACCACGTCGGAGAGCGCGACGGGCTCCCAGCCGTCGGCACCACCGAATTCGATACGCGACAAATCGAGGAGGTCATCCACGATGCGCGAAAGACGATACGACTCATCCACGATGCGTGAGGTGAGTCGCTCGATGACCTGGGGGTCGGTCTCCCCGATCATCGTGTCGGCGAGTGCCGCAATACCCCCGATCGGGGTCTTCAACTCATGGCTCAGGTTGGCCACGAAGTCGGTGCGCACGGTGTCGATGCGCGACTGCTCGGTCACGTCTTCTATGGTGGCGATGATGCGACCGTTCGCCAGACGCCTGGCGCGAATGTCGAATGCCCGCGATGGCGAGCCAGCGGTCTCGAAGCGACGTTGCTGCACTTCGGCGTGCACCGCCGACCCCACCATCGACTCGACTGCCTCTTCGACGAGCACGTCGACATGCCGAACACCACTAATGGCCCGCGCCGCAGCATTCTTGAACATGACCGACCCGTTCGCATCGCCGATCACCACTCCGCTAGGTAGGGCGTCGAGCGCCGCAACGAGGACGTCGTCAACTGTTCCCACCTGTGCGGCGATTGCACCAGCGGCAGCGACCACACGTGGGGCGGCAGCCCGCGCAGTCACAGGCGAACCGGTTGGGGCGACTCGAGGCTCCGTCGCAGCGGTTGTTGCATGTTGACCAATGCGACGTCGCGCCACCGACACCCCGAGTGCTGCGCCGACCAAGAACGTGATGATGGCCAGCGAGTACGACACTGCCAACCCGCTCACCCTTGCGTGATTGGAAACTCGCCGCTCGCATCGCGTTGACGCTGACGGGCGATGGCACGCAACTCGGGCTTCCAACCAGTGAGTGCGAAACGCACCCGCTCTCCGACGTTCACCGCGTGGTCGCCGATGCGCTCGTAGAAGCGGGCGACAATCGCCAACTGCACGGCGAGTTGCAGGTCCATCCGCTCCCGCGCATGGGTTTCGAAAATCGCCTGAACGAACTGGCGATGCAACGCATCGAGGAACGAATCCATGTCTTCGATCGCCGCCGCCATTGCCGCATCGTTTTCGGCGAACGAGTTGATCGCCGCCTGAAAGAGCTGCTCCGCCTGCTCGCTCATCTTGGAGATGAGCCCACGCAGCACCGGATCGATTTGCTTGCCATATATACGTCGGGCGGCCTTGCAGATGTTGACGGCCAAGTCAGCAGAGCGCTCGAGGTCGCTGGTGATCTTGAGAATGGAGACGAGTTGGCGCAATTCACCGGCGACTGGCGCCTGCAGGGCGAGAATTTCGAAGGTGCGATCTTCGACATCATGCGCACGGGCATCAATTTCGTCGTCAGACTGCACGAGATAGTCGGCACCCTCCAGGTCGCCGCTCAACAGCACGTTCGTGGCACGCGGAATCGCCTCGATGACGGAGGCCCCGAGGCGCACGACCAGCGAGCGCAATTCCTCAAGTTCGGTGTGATACGACTTTCGGGTTTCTTCCATGGTCTCTACGGTACGAGACGCTACGGCGCGCCACCGCTGTGGCGACGACCAAGAGGTAAATGGTTGCCTACTCGAGGCTGAACAGTGCGTTAACGAGGATTTCGTGATGGCGAGCAATCAGCGCGACTGCGTGGCGACCACCCACTCGTGCAGTTGACGTTGCGCATCGTTCGACGTGTGGTGCTCGCCGACCTGTGTCCACGAGTCGTCTGCCCCAAGCCGGAAGTGCACGTTGGCGTCGTCAAGCAAGAACGACAGCACCGTGTCGAGCCAGGCGCGGTGCTTGGGGTGGGTGAGGCGAACCAGCGTTTCCACGCGACCCGCGAGGTTGCGAATCATGAGGTCGGCAGAGCCGATGAGATGTAGCGGCTCGTCGCCGTCGTGCCCGTGTGCAAAGCGATAGATGCGGGAGTGCTCGAGATAGCGGCCGAGCACCGAGCGCACGGTGATGTTGTCGGAGAGCCCTGGCACGCCGGCTCGCACGCAGCAGATGCCGCGCACGATCACGTCGATCTTCACGCCGGCCGCACTCGCCGCGTAGAGGGCGTCAATCACCAGAGGGTCTTGCACGGCGTTGAGCTTCAGCGTGATGCGACCTTCGCTGCCGAAGGTGGCCTCGTGATCGATCAGTCGAATGATCTCTTTCTTCAACTGATGCGGCGCCACGATGAGTCGTTGGTACTCAGGCTCGCGACCGTAACCGGTGAGGTAGTTGAACAATTGTGTCGCGTCACGACCAACGGCTTCTTCGCAGGTGAAGAAACCGATGTCTTCATAGATGCGCGCCGTGACGGAGTTGTAGTTGCCCGTGGCGATGTGCACGTAGCGACGAATGTTGCCCGCCTCCTCGCGCACGACGAGGATGCACTTGGCGTGGGTCTTCAATCCGACGAGACCGTAGTTCACGTGCACGCCTGCCAACTCAAGTTCGCGACCCCAACTCACGTTGCGGGCCTCGTCGAAGCGCGCTTGTAGTTCCAGAACGACGGCGACCTGCTTGCCAGCCTCGGCCGCACGGATGAGGTGACGCGCAATCTGGCTGTCGCCCGAGGTGCGGTACAAAGTCATCTTGATTGACAACACCTTGGGATCGCGCGCCGCTTGCTCGACGAAGGTCTCCGTCGAAGACGAGAACGATTCGTACGGATGATGCACCAGCAGTTGTCGCGACCGAATCACCTCGAACACCGACTTGCCGGCTTCGGCTGCTGCGGCGAGGCGACCCGCGGTTACCGACGACCACGGCGTGAAGCGCAGCGCAGCGCGGTCGAGATTCGCGAGTTGGTTGAGCGCCGAGAGTTCGATGAACGACTCGTGGCGAATCACGTCGACGGGTTCTAGTTCGAGTTCGGTGCACATGCGGGCCAGCACGACCTCCGGGATGTTCGACTGCACCTCGAGGCGCACCGCGCGACCGAAGCGGCGGCGGCGAAGTTCCATTTCGACGGCGGCGAGCAGGTCTTCGGCGTCTTCATCCTCGAGCGACAGGTCGGCGTTGCGGGTAACACGGAACCTCGACACGCTGACGATCTCCATGCCCGGGAAGAGTTGGTACAAGTGGGCCTCGATCAGGTCTTCCAACAGGATGAAGTCGTCGGAGTCGGGCACGGCGACAAACCGCGGAAAGTTGCGGGGGACCTTGACGCGCGCGAAACGCTCGTCGCCGCTCTCGGCGTCACGCACCACCACGGCGAGGTTGAGCGCCAGATTCGAGATGTACGGGAAGGGGTGCGACGGGTCGACCGCCAGCGGCGTCAAAATCGGGAAGATACGGTTCTCGAAGTCGGCCGTCAACGCTTCTTTGGCGCGCTTGCTGAGCCGCGCCCACCGCAATACCCGAATCCCTTCGCGCGCGAGCGACGGAAGCAGTTCGTGGCTGAGCAGACGCTCCTGGGCGACGATGAATTTCTGCACGCGTGCCGAGATGTCGCTGCGTTGCTGGTGCGGCGTCAGACCGTCGACACTCTTCTCGGTGATCTCGGCCGCGATTTGGTCGTGCAATGCGGCCACACGCACCTGATAAAACTCGTCAAGGTTCGAGCCGCTGATGGCGAGAAAGCGAAACCGTTCGAGCAGCGGCACCTGCGCGGTGGTCGCCAGCGACAGCACTCGCTCGTTGAAGTCGAGCCAACTCAACTCACGGTTGATATATCGCGCGTCAATGCTCGAACCGTAACCGCCCGCCGCGAGGTCGGTGGCGGAAGGACGGCGAATTCCTCGGTTCGTCACGGAAGGTTCACCCGCGGTTCAAGCGCACACGCTGGGTCGGTCGAGCCCTAGTTGTTGACTTCGGGTGGAAACCATTCGACACTGATGTTTTCGTTCTCGGCGTCTTTGTTGATGCGCTCACGGTTACGGCGGAACTGACTGTCTTTCATCGGGATGTACAGCAGTCGCATGTACGCACGTCGCGCAAACTCGTCGATGAGATCAGGGTCGCCGTAGTCGCCGATGATTTCCCAGTGGGGGTAGACCGGACCCGTGAACGTGATGCGGATGTGGGCGCGCGGCGGCTCTTTGGTGACGTCAGACATCGGAACTCCTGGGAATCAGAGAGGCTATCGTCAGAAAGAGTGAGTGATCTCGTAGCCGCGCTCGACATCGGCACGAACAGCTTCCACCTCGTCGTTGCCAAACCAGTTCCGGGTGGCTTTGAAGTCGTGACCAGGGAGAAGGAAGTCGTGCGGCTGGGTCACGGTGGTGGCGACATGAAGGAGCTCTCCGACGAGGCGATTGAGCGCGGCGTCAAATGCCTGGTGCGGCTGGTTGCAATTGCGGAGTCACACGAGGCCGAGGTGCGCGCGGTCGCCACGAGCGCCGTGCGCGAGGCAAAGAACCGCTCCGACTTCCTGAAACAAGTCCGCAAGGCAGCAGGAATCGACATCGAAGTCGTGTCGGGTGTCGAAGAAGCGCGACTCATCCACCTCGGCGTGCTCAACGCGATCGGCATCCACGACCGACCGATGTTCGTCTTCGACATCGGTGGTGGCAGCACCGAAGTGATGGTCGGGCTCGACGACGAGGTGTTGTTCGCCCGCAGCTTCAAACTCGGCGCCGTGCGGCTCACCGATCGGTTCTTTGCTGGCAACTCGTTGCACCCGAGCGCCGTGCCGAGTTGTCGGGCCTTCATTCGCTCGACCCTCTCGGTCGTTGCGCCCGAGGTGAAAGAGCTCGGCTTTGAGGTCGTCGCCGCGTCCTCGGGCACCGCGGAGACGATTGCCCGCATGATCTTGGGCATCCGTGGCGGCAGCGAACCCAAGAGCATGAACCGCTTTGAGTTCAGCGGCGACGAGGTTCGCGCCGTCGTCACTGCGCTGCAATCGGCGTCCACCGTGGAGGAACGCATCAAGCGCTTCGGTCTGGAGTCGAATCGCGGCGACATCATCCTGGCTGGTGCCCTCATTCTCGAGGGGCTCGTCGACATCTTTGAGTTGAAGTCGATCATGTTCTCTGACTACGCGTTGCGCGAGGGCCTGCTGCTCGACACCTTGCGGCGTGAGGGGCTCATCGAGGTGGACCAGGACCATGACGCAGCGCGGCGCAGCGTGCAACAACTTGCCGACCGCTGCGATGATCGCCCCGATCACTCACAGCACGTGGCAGAACTGGCGGGTCAACTCTTCGATGCACTGGAAGAGACGCTCGCGCTCTCAAGGAAGAGCAGGCAATACCTCGAGTTTGCGGCACTGCTCGCCAACGTGGGCGTGGTGGTGTCGCACGCCAAGCACCACTTGCACACGTATTACCTCGTGCGCAATGCCGAGTTGATGGGGTTGACCGATCGCGAGGTGGAGATCATCGCACAGGTTGCCCGCTATCACCGCAAGAGCGTGCCGAAACCCGAGCACGTTGAGTTTTCGGCCCTCGCGGCGGCGGATCAGCGCCTCGTGCGCAGCCTCGCTGGCATCTTGCGGGTGGCCATCGGGCTAGACCGCACGTACGACGCCCGCGTGAAGTCGGTATCCGTGAAGGTGACGGCCAGCGACCTCACGGTCACCGCCAAATCTCGCGGAAAGAGGGCCGATATTTCGCTGAATCTCTACGCGGCCAACGAACGCAAGGGACTACTCGCCGACGTGAGCAAACGACGCGTGAAATTCAGCGAAGCCTGACTGACTATGCCTGGGGCGTCGAGCCGGTCTCGGGCTTGGCGTCCTTGTTCACTTCGGCGTGGCCCTCGGCGAGGCCCTTCTTCAATTCGCCTTGTGCGCGTCCGAGGTTGCGCGCGATTTTCGGGAGTCGCGAACCACCGAACAGCACGACGACGAGGGCAATGATGATCCAAATTTCTGGGCCGCCGGGCATGCCCGCACCCTATCAGGCGAGGGTGAACGGCAAGATTGCGGCGCGACTAGGCGCTGGCAGAGCCGCGGTTGGCTTGGGCGCGCTGCCGGCGCAAGCGACGTCGCTCACGCTCGGAGAGCCCGCCCCAGATACCGAATTTTTCGCCGTTGGCAAGGGCATATTCGAGGCACTGCACGCGCACTTCGCATCCTCGGCAGACTTCTTTGGCCTCACGGGTGGACGCACCGCGCTCGGGAAAGAACAGATCGGGATCGACACCCAGGCAATTCGCCTGGTCTTGCCATGCGCGGTCGTCGCCTTCCGCCACATCCATTCGTTGACTCACTATCCCCTTCTTCCTACCCCGCCCAAATAACAGCCTTGTCATTCTGGCAGGTTCGGAAATCTTTTGCAAGTCGGACGGATGGTCGGGTCGCGCGACGGTCTAACTCGCGCGACGGCCACCGGTGCGACGCAGCGACCGCTTGTGCTCCAAAAAATCGACGATCACATATTCACCGAGCGTCTCTGGTGTGGTGAAGAACGCCCGCCCCTTGTTGATCTGCGTCAATTGTTCGACGAAGCCGCGCAGTGCGCCGGTGGCATCCAACATGAACGTATTGATGCGGATGTCTTCGCGGGTGCAGCGCAACACTTCGCGCAGCGTGGCCTCGATCGTGAGGTAGGTCGGCGGATAACTGAAGAAGACCTCGCCGTCGTCCTGGATGTGCGCCGTCGGTTCACCATCGGTGATCATGATGATCTGCTTGGTGCCGCTCTGGCGCGCGAGCATCCGCCGCGCCAAGGCGAACCCATGCTGCATATTGGTGCCGTAGACGAAGTCCCACGACACCTCCGGCAGTTGCTCGGCCCGCAGTTCGCGGGCTGTTTCGCTGAACCCTACCAGCCCCAGGTAGTCGCGCGGAAACTGCGAAGAGATCAGCGAATGCAGTGCCATCGCTACCTTCTTCGCCGGCAGGAAGTTGTCGCGCATCGGCATCGATAGCGAGAGGTCGACCATCAACACGGTGGATGAGCGGGTCATCTGTTCGGTTTGGTCGATCTCGAAATCGTCGGGATGCAGGCGCAGCGGCAGCCCGCCGCCCTGTCGGCGCAACGTGTTGCGCAGTGTGGCCTGCAGGTCGAGATGGAACGGGTCTCCATATTCATAGGCCTTCGTTTCGTAGGCCCGCTCGTGGCCGGCCCCGATGCGCTCGATGCGGTGCTGCCCGAGGGCGTCGCGCTCGAGACGGCCGAACAGGTCGCGGAGGGCCTCTTTGCCGATGCTGCGCAGCCCCCGCGGGGTGAGCTCGAGACGGCCATCCTTTTGGTCGATGAGTCCCGCCTCGCGCAGGGTTTCGGTCAGTCGCGAGAGCCGGTCGAGTGACTCGGCCGACACGTCGCCGAGCAGGCGACGCACGGCATCCATGTCGACTTCTTGCAGCGCTGCCGGCGACGACGCATTCTGCAGAAACTGCTCGAGCGCATCAAGGTCGTTCAGTTCTTGGATGCGTTGCAGCGCCTCGCCGAAGGGCATCGGTTGATCACCACTGAACTGCTGCTCGAAGTCCCACCCCATGCCCGGATATGCGCTTCGCAGATTGTTCGACAGGCGATTCATCTGCCACTGCAGGTCGGCGTCATCCAGCATCTGCGACATGAGGTCTTGCAGTTCGGCACGCTGCTCGGGGCTCATCGAGTTGAGCATCGCTTGGGCGGCGGCCATGCGGCGTGCCAGTTGTTCGAGCAGTTCTTCGAGTGACTGCGGGTTCTCCGGGAAGAAGTCACCGAAGTTCTTCATGAATCGCTCGAACTGCGGATCTTCGCCGCGCTCCTTGCGCTCGATCATCTCGTTGAGCGCAGCCATCATGTCTTTCATCCGGGCGATGTCGGCTGGTGTCGTGTTCTTGGCCGCGCTCGACACCTGCTCGAACTGTCGCTGCACCACTTGCTGCTTCAGGCGTTCGACCAGTTGCTCGAAGCGACGTTGAGCGTCGGGCGACTGAAAGTCGTAGTGCGTGAGTTCGTCCACCTTGCGGGCGAGGTCGTCGGGCAGCATGTCGAGGCGCAGGCGACGATCGGCGGCGGCATCGCGCGCCACCGCTGCCCGACGCTCGTCACCAGAGTCGCCCGCCTTGCGCTCGGCGTCGTCGACGGCAAGACGTTCTTCGTCGACGATGTCGTTCAGTTCTTCCGCAACGCCATCGAACTCGCTGCCAATGCTGCCGCTTTCGCGAATCTCCTTGCGTCGCTCACGCAGTTTGCGTAGCGTGTCGCGCAAGCCCTCGATCTCGCGCCCGTTGCGATCGCGTAAGCCTTGCTGCATGATGCGACGCAACGCGGCGTTCGGGTCGCCGTGATGGATGAGTTCGTCGGCGACTTCCTTGATCAACGAGTCGGCGTCGAGCTCGAAGCCTTGCTGTGTGCCATCCCAACGCGAGTAGCGGAATCGCACGGCCATATGCGAACCGTAGCATTGGGGGCACGATGCGTTATCCGCGCACGATTTTGTTCGTCGACTTGTCGGGTTTTACTGCATTCATCCAGCGCACCAGCGACGACGACGCCAAGGCGATGCTGAAGGACTTTCGCGAAGTTTCCCGCGACCTTGCGTCAGAGCTGGGGGTGCGAATCGACAAGTTTCTCGGCGACGGCTTCATGGCAATCGCTACCGAACAAGACCGAGGCGTCATCTTTGCCATCGAATTGCAGCGGCGGTTTGCCGAGCGCCTCGGCGACCTGCGGCTGCGTATCGGCATCGCGACGGGTGACATCATCTTGTTTGAGGGTGAGGACTACATCGGGGATGCCCCCAACCTCGCATCTCGTCTCTGCGACGAGGCGGCGAATTACGGCGTGCTGATTCCCACCGAGCAGGCGCTGCATCTCCCCGAGGGCATCACGGCGCATCCGGTCGGCAAGTTCACGTTGAAGGGCTTTGAATACCCGATTCATACGTCGCGCCTGATTGGTGTCGCCCCGTCAGAATTTCGCAATGACACCGAGGAGAATTGGACTCGCACACCCTTCGCGGTGTGAGACTGCGCTAGACGTTCGCTGAGCGCGAACGGTACACCGCTCGCCCGCCCGAAGCGTCTTTGTTCAGGCGCTTGGCGAGGTGTAGGCCCTCCAGCACGAATTCAACGGCGCTCGCCACTGCGGCGGGCGATTCGTCACCGTCAACGAGGGCGAGTGCGAGCGTGCGCAAGGCCGGCACTTCGGTCGCGAACTTGACGAGTTCACCCGACGAGACGTCTTCGCCGGTGTTGGCTATGGCACCAGCCTCAAATGCGGCAAGCACATCTCTGGTTTTGTCGCCGGACACTCGCCGCTTGTATACCTGCAGCACGGCACCGCGCAGGATATGTTCGAAAACGGCGGCGTCGCGACCTTCGTCGATGCTTTCAATCTCAATCTTGCCGGCGGTCGATGCCACGAGCGCATCGAGGTCGCACACACGAGGCGCGACAACCGACTCGCCCGCCAAGAGACCACGCCGTATCGCATTGGCAGCGAGCAACTCGTGGTTGCTGACCGAGAGCCGCACGCTCACACCGCTGCGTTGACTGACGTTGGCGTTACTGCGCGCGAGATGTGTGATCTCTGCGACGATGTCTTCCATGAACGATGGGAAACGCACCTGCACATTGCCGATGGTCGCAGGGCGAGCCTCTTGGCGCACGATCTGCACTTCGGTCGGGACATCGAGCGGATAGTGCGTGCGTATCTGGCTGCCGAAGCGATCCTTCAGTGGTGTGATGATGCGCCCACGGTTGGTGTAGTCCTCGGGGTTCGCCGAGGCCACCAGCAACACATCGAGCGGCAGGCGGATTTTGTAGCCGCGCACCTGCACGTCGCGCTCTTCCAATAGGTTGAGCAGACCGACCTGAATTCTTTCGCTGAGGTCGGGCAACTCGTTGATTGCAAAGATGCCGCGATTCGTGCGGGGCACGAGGCCGTAGTGCAGCGTGAGCTCGTCGCTGAGGTAACGACCTTCCGCAACCTTGATCGGGTCCACTTCGCCGATCAGGTCGGCGATTGACGTGTCGGGTGTGGCGAGTTTTTCGCCGTAACGATCATCGCGGTGCACCCACTCGATTGGTGTGTCATCGCCGCGGTCATGCACGAGGTCGCGCGCGTACCGCGACACGGGGTGATACGGATCATCATTGATCTCACTCCCCGCTAGAACGGGCATCCACTCATCGAGCAACCCAGTGAGCGAACGGATGATGCGCGTCTTGCCCTGACCGCGCTGACCGAGAAACACGATGTCGTGCCCAGCGAGCAACGCGTTCTGCACCTGCGGCAGCACGGTGTCGTCGTAACCAAGGATGCCGGTGACCAGGCTCTCGCCAGCACGAATCACCCGCACGGTGTTTTCGCGAATCTCATCCTTTACCGAACGTGACCGCCAGCCGGCGGCCTTGAGTTGGGCGAGTGTGGTGGCTTGCGGTTTCATCGCCCAACACCGTAGACCGTCGCGGGGCCACGACGCCGAGTGGTGCGGGTTACTCGTGGCGTAGTCCGCTGCTGATTCGTCTAGTTGCGCGGTTTCACCGTGTCAGCGGTGGAACGCTGCCTAGCCTTGCCACCCGACGACTTACCGTTTGACTGCGGGCCAGGCTTCGCGTTCGCACCAGGCTTCGCGTTCGCACCAGGCTTCGCGTTCGCACCAGGCTTCGCGTTCGCACCAGGCTTCGCGTTCGCACCAGGCTTCGCGTTCGCACCAGATTCCGAGTTGGGTTGTGCAGCCACGGTGGTCGGCGTTACTTCCACGGTGGTCGGCGTTACCTCGCCACGCGAGGCGCCATTCTGGTCGCCCGATGCGTCGCTCCGCTCACCCGACGATCCACTCTGTTGGTCTGCGGGCACCGGTGTCGACATCACTTCTCCGGTGCGAGTCACCACCACGATTTGCACGGCATCGGTGGTTGCTCCGCCTCTGCTGTTGCCAGCAGGAATGGTGAGCGACTTCGCCTCCTCGGGGGTCACAGAACGCACCAACTCGCCGTCGCGATAGATGTGCACGAGGGCACCCTTCGGTGCATTCACCTCAACACGCAGGTTGCGGCCCACTGCTTGCACGTTTGCCGCCACCGGACGAACATTCATTGCCAGAGCAGGCGGCGGAGTTCCGGGGGCCGGACGCTCACCGACACGCGGTACGGGCGGGCGCAGCAATGTGGTCTGCGGCACAGCGGCAACCTTCGTCGGAACCGGAAGGGCAACCGTCGTCGGAACCGGAACGGCAACCGTCGTCGGAACCGGAACGGCAACCGTCGTCGTGGAAGTAGTTGAAATTGGACTAGTCGGTATGGTCGTCGTCGGCGCGATGATCGGCAACGTCGTTGATGTCACGATCGGTCGAAGTGTGATTGGCGAGCTTCCGCCACCGCCGCCGGAGCCACCAGCACCGCCACCGCCACCGGAGCCACCGCCACCGGAGCCACCACCACCGGAGCCACCGCCACCGGAGCCGCCGCTACCGCCGGAGCCACCGCCA